>Ga0307928_10000714_pt1 | contig 25084 bp, 25 predicted proteins | sample AceLakmetagen232_FD_201815 | JGI IMG/M metagenome (GOLD analysis project Ga0307928, IMG submission 201815) | Saline water microbial communities from Ace Lake, Antarctica - #232 | ecosystem: Environmental > Aquatic > Non-marine Saline and Alkaline > Saline | place: Antarctica: Ace Lake... | reverse complement strand
GGGATGTCGTTAAACATACATTATACGACGTCTGGTTAGGGACGGCATTTTGGACAAGAGCCACTTCCCTCCTCTAGTATATATTTGAAATTTGATGTTGGTTCTATTTCCGAAATAATTTGGATAAATACATTAATTTTATTTCCTAGAATTTTCCCGCCTTCCCTTTCCGGTTTCAGAATAATCCTTCAGTCTCTGAACCCTCTTTTCCTTATGTGTGAGATTTCTGAACATTTAATGCGGGTTTAATGTAGGTCTGCCCTTATGTAACTAGACACTTTATCCTGTATTAACAATGTATACCCCTACTTTTTGCAAGACTGTACTTTAAAAATGGGCTATTTTAGGTTATAACTTTAGTATGTATAAAGTTGCTCGAAAACCTTTGAAACTCGACCCTCTAAAATCGTTTCTAGGACATTTTAAACTTAAACATGATTAAGGATACCTCAACAGAAAACAGACGCGGTCTGTTAAATAGATATTTAGTAGATTATTTAGAGCATTGTGAGATTGAAAAAAATTTAGCCCAAAGTACCATTCGAATGTACGATTTCTATCTTAATGATTTTTTCACATGGCTTGCGGATTTCTTGGACAGGGAAAAAATTTATCCTAAAGATCTAAATGATGAAACGGTTCGAAAATATCGTCTATTTTTAAACCGTAGAAAGAGCGCTCAATCTGAAGATGGTTATAAAAGATCTACACAAAAAACTTTTATGGTTGCAGTTAGAGCTTTCTTAAAATACCTAATAGTAGAGCGCAATTTGGATGTTGTGTCTCCTGATAAAGTTATTTTGGGAAAAGACAGAGATAGGGTTCCAAAGGTTCTAAACGAGGATCAGCTGGAAAGATTATTCTCCGTTCAGGATCTGAATAAACTTTCTGGTGTTCGCGACCGCGCAATCTTGGAAACTCTTTTCAGTACGGGGCTTCGTGTTAGCGAATTGGTTGCGTTAGATGTGGATTCCATAAACATTGAGACCGGTGAGTTTACAGTGGTAGGTAAAGGAGGGAAAGCACGCATCGTTTATTTGAGTGCTTCCGCGAAACACTGGATACGTCGTTATTTAGCGACTAGAAATGATGAGTTTGATCCGTTGTTTCTTCGTTATTCGGGTAAAAACATGGCAAAAAACGATCCTGACGGTGAATCTTTAAGATTAAGTTCCAGGAGTGTTCAAAGGTTGGTGAAAAAATATGTACATCGAGCGGGCCTTGCGGTTGAGGCTACTCCTCATACACTGCGCCACACTTTTGCCACAGGGCTGCTCCAAGAAGGTGCGGATCTTCGTTCGGTTCAGGAGCTTTTAGGCCATTCTGATGTTTCTACTACACAAATTTATACTCATATCACAAACAAACGCTTGAAAGATACACACAAAAAATTCCACAAGGACATTCAATTTACTCCGGAGGAATAATAGGTCTCATTCAAGTTGTATAATATCGTGCGCGCCGCTTTCTCTCATTCCGGCTGAAGTAATTTGCATAAACCTCGCTTTTCTCCAGAGCTCTTCAACATTAATAGCCCCTGAATAACTTAATCCCGACCTGACACCTGCCATTAACCCCCCAACCACCTTCCCTACCGGGCCTTTATACGGAACTAAAGACTCTACCCCTTCCACATGTTTAACATAGTTACTTCCCTTACCCTTCCCGTACTTTTCTAGATGTTTCATTTTTTCTTTAGCCGATGTTGAGCCATTGTGTTCCTTGTATTTTTTCCCACTAAGTTCAATAACTTCCCCCGGCGCTTCATCTGTGCCAGCTAAGTTGAACCCAGATATTATTGCGGAGGCTCCCGCAGCTAAAGCCTTTACAATATCTCCCGAGTTTTTAGTGCCACCATTCGCAAGTATAGTGCCGCCAAATTCTTTCTTCGCTTTTGTGCATTCGAGCAGCGCTGTAATTTGAGGTACCCCATGGCCAGTTTGAATTCTAGTTGTACAAGTACTTCCCGGCCCCACACCTACCATTATTGAGTCTGCTCCCGCTTTAAATAGATCAGCCGCCCCTTCGTATGTTCCCACTACTCCGGAAATAATAGTAATTTGTTTTCCAAAACGCTCAGCTAATTTTTTGGTTGCGTCAACGGCCTTTTTTAGATGTCCGTGGGCCACATCTATCGTCAGCACAGTAGCTCCTGCCTGTACAAGTTTTTCCGCAGTTTCTAAAAATCCCTCCTTTATACCTAAGGAACCGGCCCCAATTACGCCGGCTTCTACTATTTGTGTCATTTTTTCTACCTGTATTTCCGGAGAATCAAATCGGGGTAGAATCCCCATGCCTCCCAAGTTTCCCATTGCGATTGCCATCTTCACTCCTGTAATAGTATCCATATTTGCACTGATTAAAGGAATCTGTAGAGTTAGCTTAGATGATATTTTTGTTTCCAGATTAATTTCGGATCGAGAATTTATTTCCGAAAACTGCGGTTGTAGTAGAACATCGTCGAATGAAAGAGCTAACGGAAAATTTGGAGTTTCTTGGTGTTTTTTTGTCATAACTTTCCTATTCTAACATACCGTTTTTAGTATCAGGCTTTTTCCAAAAACAATTTTACTGGCCTAAAACTTCTTCGATGGATATCACATGGGCCGTATTTTTCTATAGATTCCAGATGAAGCTTAGTTCCATATCCTTTATGTTTCTCAAAACCATATTCGGGGAATTTAAGAGCGTATTCACACATCAACTTGTCCCTGTAAACTTTAGCTAAAATTGAGGCCGCGGCTATATTGATGCTTAATCCGTCCCCTTTCGTAATGTTCGTCTGATACTCTCCCGCCAGTTTTCTAATATGTACATAGTCAGTTAAAACGTGCTCGGGGCAAGTAGTCAGGTTTTTTACCGCGCCCCAAAATCCCTTTTGAATACCTGCGGATATTCCTTTGCTATCAATCTCATCCTTAGAAATTTCCTCTATTGAGTATGAAATTGCCTCATTTATAATAAAGCCGTATAGTTCCCCTCTCCTTTTAGGAGTTAGTTTTTTAGAGTCATTTATTGACGCATATTGTCTACCCACTTTATCTAACGAGACGTCGTAATTTCCGGTAATGTGGTTGTGGTTAGAAAATTCCTCATTCAATATTTCCAACGTTTCCCTCTTAAAAATTACTGCAGCTACAACCATTGGCCCCGCTAACGGTCCCCTACCCGCCTCATCAACACCTGCAATAAGATTTATTCCTTTTTTCCACAGCCCCGATTCATACTTAAGAAGATAGTTCATTCCTTATGGTTTCAAGCAGTTTTTGTTTTATTTCGCCAATATTTCCATAAATTTCAGCACCCCCCGACTGAATGTGGCCTCCCCCACTGGCCCCCATTTTCTTATAAATTTCCGGTATCGACAGTTTATTTCTATAGTTATTCCCTCTTCCGGATATTTTTATCTGTGTCGGGTTTACTTCTACTAAAACAAATCCTCTATAATAGCCTTTTACTTTTCTGGCAATAGAAGATTTAAAAGCGTTTTTTATTTGATTTATTTTGCCCCTATCGCCGATTTTCTCAAACTCCTTTTGTGAAAGTACCAAAACCTGTGTGTTGATATCCTCATAATACTCCGTGTTTTCGATAGCGTATGACATCGCGTCCAGGTATTCCCTGCTTTTGGAGAAAGCGAACATGTCTGTATAAAGATCGGTGTTTGCCCCCTTTTCTAGTACTTTTGCGGTTATTCGTAGAGTTTTAGGTGTGAAATTCCAAGAGAAGTTTCCAGTATCAGAGGAAATTCCCCCATAAGCAATAGTAGCCAAATCCTCGCTCAAAATATCTATGGGTATTATCGTATCTAGAAGTATCTCCACAGTTGAGCTAGCCTTTTCGTCGCAAAAGGCAAAATCAACCTCTAATAAATCATTAGATTCTTTATGATGGTCGATTTTTATTTTTTTCTTAATATGTTTCCAATCCGGAGTTTCAGTTTCGTCTATTGAATTATTAAAAAACTGGATAGTTGAAGTGCCGTCCAAGAAAATGCCGGTATCATACTCCCCTTTTTGGATGATACTTTTTATGTTGTTCGTATCCTTTATTTCCCCAAAATGAGGAAGTTCTTTGTACGTTTCTTTATTAATTTCGGTAAATTTTCTAGGAAAATATATTTCGGCAAATATTTTTAAACTTTCCAGATATTTCTTAACTAAAATACCGCTTGCAATGCAATCCAAATCCAGTGGCTGGGCGATTAAAACAAGACACTTTTTTGATCCTTTAATTATTTTTTTAAACTTCATAACATGAACCGGAAGGCCGTCCTTAGCCAAGAGTAGCCTTAGATCAGGAGGGTCCTTTATTCCAAAAAGGCCACTGAGCTTACCTTGTCGCTACTCTTCAATTTGATTAGCCTTACACCTAAAGTATTTCTGGACAGTTTTGGGATTTGTGTTCCGCTGATTCTAATAACCTTTCCTTCCTGTGTTGCTACCAAAACATCTCTTGGCTCACTCCTGTTTTCTGCAGATTCAAGCAACGCAGCTACTAAATTCCCAGGTTTTCCGGAGACCCCATATGTAATTAAACCAGACCCTCCCCTACTTTGTGCTCTATATTCACTTAAATTTGTTTTTTTGCCATACCCTTTTTCCGAAACGGTTACGACATCAAACTTCTCACTACCTTCCAGTATTACAACCATACTTATTACACTATCTTCCTCTTTTCTGAGTTTAATACCGGTTACTCCTCTGGCGGACCTTCCCATTGCACGAGCTTCTTTTTCAGCAAATCTTATCGCTTTTCCTTTTGCTGTAGCGATAAACACATGATCTTTACCCGTTGTGAGTTGGGCGGTAACTAATGAATCCCCCTCTTCCAGTCCGACCGCAATAATTCCCGAGGATCTTATGTTTTCGTAATCACCCAAGCTTGTTTTTTTGACTTTACCTTTTTTGGTCGCAAACAAGACATGCCCCACCCCCGCCTTTAATTGTTCCGAGGATATTGTTAAAAATGATTGTACCTTTTCATCAGAAGCTATTCCTAAGAAGTTGACAAGAGCAGTTCCTTTTGATGTTCTTGCAGTTTCCGGTATTTCCCAAACCCGCATTTTATAAACTTTTCCCTTGCTTGTAAAAAAGAATCCCCAATCATGTGTCTCACACGTTTTTATCGAATCCATAGAGTCAGTATCTTTCATCTCAGCGCCTTTTACGCCTTTACCTCCCCTCCCCTGTTTTTTGTAGGCCGTTTTCTTTAATCTTTTAATGTAGCCTTCTTCAGAAATCGTTATTATGCACTCCTCATTTGCAACTATATCTTCGGTCGAAATTTCCCCTGCCTTTCCTTTCATCACTTTCGTTTTTCTCGCATCCCCGTAAGTTTTTTCCAATTCAATCAGTTCCTTCTTAACTGTACCTATTATTTTGGTTGGAGAGGCTAAAAGATCTTCGTGATTGTCTATTGTTGCCAGAATTTCTTTAATCTCGTCTTCTATTTTCTGTCTTTCTAGGGCTGCCAATCGCCTCAGCTGCATATCCAAAATCGCCCTGGCTTGAATATCTGAGAGTTTAAAGCTTTTCATTAATCCAATTCTTGCGGTTTCTACATCTTTACTTCCTCTGATAAGCTTAATTACAGCATCTAAATTATCCAGTGCAATTTTTAGACCTCTTAAAATATGCTCACGCGCTTTAGCCCTTTTGAGTAAAAATATGGTTCTATTTATTACTACTTCTTGTCTGTGCTTTACAAATTCTTCCAGAATGTTTTTTAATGTAAGCAGTTTTGGTTCTCCGTTTAGAAGGGCTACCATATTTGTATTAAAAGTGGTCTGTAGCTGTGTATATTTATATAGTTGGTTTTCTACTTTTTTAGGGCTAGCTCCCCGCTTAATTTCCACTACTACTCGAAGCCCGGTTCTATCTGATTCATCTCTAAGGTCTGTGATACCTTGTATCTTGCCTTTTTTTACATTTTCGGCAGTTCTCTCCATTAAATTGGATTTGTTTACCTGATAAGGAATTTCTGTTACGACAATCCTTGACCTTCCGTGATCTATCGATTCGATATTAAGTTTAGCTCTAGTAACAACTCTCCCTTTACCCGTAGCATACATTTTTATCATTTCCTTTCGGTCGTAGATTGTCCCACCAGTTGGAAAGTCAGGTCCTCTTATGTACTCTACGAGGTCCTCTACGGTGGATTCCGATGAGAATCCGGGACTTGATATTTGTTTTTTAGCCTCTTTTTTAGGGGCATTCCCAATATTGTCGGCAGTTTCTATTAGATGAATTAAGCCCGCTACTACTTCGCGAAGGTTATGAGGCGGTATGTTCGTCGCCATTCCAACAGCTATCCCAGAGGCCCCATTTAATAAGACGTTCGGTAATTTAGATGGCAAATACGCAGGTTCTTCGTTTTGTAGGTCGTTTAGTACAAATGGAACCGTTTCTTTCTCAATATCTGAGTACAACTCTTCTGAAATTTTGGCCATCTTACATTCTGTATAACGCATTGCAGCGGCTGGATCTCCGTCAATACTTCCGAAATTACCCTGAGGGATTATCAGCGGATATCTTAGGGAAAAATTTTGAGCCATTCTGACAAGCGACTCATAAATGGCAGTATCCCCGTGTGGGTGGTACTTCTTCATTACTTCTCCAACTACGGCCGCGGATTTGTTGAATTTGTGTTCCGCCGTCATATTTTGATCCTGCATAGCATAGATAATTCGTCTATGTACCGGTTTCAAACCATCCCTAACATCGGGTAGAGCTCTAGAAACGATGACGCTCATTGCGTAATCTAGGTATGCATCTTGCATTTCCTTTGAAATATTTGCCTTTATTATTTTACTGGTCTCAGGCTCAGTATCGCTCTCTAGTTGTGTTATTTCTTCTTTTTTTGCCATTTTGTCTTGGTTATTTATATATATGATTAACTGTTACTATGTAATATCAATATTGGCCTGTTTCGCATGTGTTTGTATAAATCTTTTCCTTGGAGGTACTGACCGCCCCATAAGAGTAGTGAAAACCTCGTCTGCATGGGCCGTGTCTTTTATAGTAATTTGCTTTAATATTCTGGTTTCTGGATTCATTGTTGTTTCCCAAAGTTCCTCCGGGTTCATTTCTCCCAATCCCTTAAACCTCTGGATAATAGCCTTCTGGGCCGTTTCCGTTTTTGCAAATTTGGCCCTTTCCTTCTCGTCAAACAGATATTTTTTATTTTTACCCCAACTCGCTTTAAAAAGAGGCGGTACTGCCACATAGATATGTCCATTTTCTACAAGTTCCTTCATGTGTCTGTAGAAAAATGTTAGGTATAAAGTCATTATGTGCATTCCATCTGCATCTGCGTCCGCCATTATTATCAACCTGTTATACCTTAAATTCTCCGGAGTGTACTGCTCCCCAATCCCCGCCCCTACGGCCACTATCAAGTCCTTGAATTTTTCCGAATCCACTATTTTGTTTAAGCGAGCTCTTTCCGTATTTAGTACCTTTCCAAATAGTGGAAGAATGGCTTGATATTTTCTGTCTCTTCCTTGTTTGGCCGATCCTCCCGCTGAATCGCCCTCTACTATAAAAAGCTCTGTTTTTTTATTATCCTTTGATGTGCAATCTGCCAATTTTCCAGGTAAAACGCCTCCCCCAAAATCTAGCGCATTTTTTCTAAGCACAGTCTGCCTAGCTGCTTTCGCTGCGATTCTTGCTTGCAAAGCTAAAACATTCTTTTTAATTATTCGTGCTGCATCTGATGGATTTTCTTCTAGATAGGTTTCTAATCCTTCTTTTACAATACTTTCAACTATTCCCCTAACGTTTGAGTTTCCAAGTTTTCCTTTTGTCTGCCCCTCAAATTGCAATTCATCCGCACTCAGTTTAACGGATACGATCGCAGTAAGACCTTCTCGAAGATCGTTGGCAGCCAAATTAGGATCCTTTTCTTTTATCAGTTGCTTATCTCTTACATATGCGTTAATAGTTCGTGTTAGAGCGGATCTAAAACCTGTTAAGTGTGTTCCCCCCTCATCGGTCCTTATGTGGTTTGCAAAGCAGAGCATATTTTCGGCGTAAGAACCGTTGTATTGAAGAGCTACTTCTACTTGCACCCCCTCCCTTTCTTTTAGAACATGAAATATTTTTTTGTTCACTATTTGTTTGTTTCTGTTCAAAGATTTCAGAAATGCTTTTACGCCATCCTCGAAATAAAAGCAAAACTTTTTTTCCTCCCGATGATCTACAAGTTCAAATTTGATTCCGGCCGTCAAGTAGGCGTATTCCCTTATTTGATTTACGAAAAATTTATACTCAAAATTTGTTTCCTCGAATATTTTTGCGTCGGGCTTGAAATGTACAATGGTTCCCGATTCATAGTCCCAATCTTTAACATTAACATCCCAAGTGTTTTTTGCTAGTTCCGTGGGGTTTTTAGGATCCCAGACATGAACTTTATTTTTAGCGTTTCCACCATTCTCGTACTCTTGTATTACTACCTCATCCCCCCTTTTAACTATTACTCGCAACCACTCTGAAAGTGCGTTAACTACAGAAGCACCGACACCGTGTAATCCACTGGACACTTTGTATCCCCCGCCACCAAATTTTCCTCCGGCATGGAGCTTTGCAAAAGACAATTCTAACGCGCTAACCCCGTATTCTTTCTTTATGGCATAAGGTACTCCTCTGCCGTTATCATAAATCGCAACTGATCCATTTTTAAAAAATTCTACTTTAATGTGATCTGCAAACCCGGCTATTGCCTCGTCCATGGAGTTGTTGACAATTTCGGTTACTAGGTGATGTAGGCCGCTAATCCCTGTCGAGCCTATAAACATTCCCGGTCGTTTTCTTACTGGGTCTAATCCCTCAAGTACTTGGATTTGGTCAGCGCCGTACTCTGGAATTGCTTTTTTTCCTTTATTTTTAATATCTTTCGGCATGACTCCACTATTTTAGAGGATTTTTTGTCTCATTTCAACTTTACTATCGTTTTTTTACGAAACTTTCAACAGGAGAAATTCTAGTGCGAGCAGTGCATTGATATTGGTGTGGGTTAGGTCTTTTCTCGCTTGCTCGAGGATTTTTAGGTTCTCTATGGTTTGGTGTTGGTTGGTTGTGTTTTCTTTTAGGCCTTTCCTTTCGCTATCTATCCAGTTTTCTATTAAGCCCGTTATTGTCGGAAGATTTTTTTTACTCATTTTTTCTGCAAGTTCCAGTTTTTTTGCATTTGAGAGTTTTCTTATTTTATTAAAGGATTGATTTTTCGGTTTTCCTAAGTTTTCTGCCCGTGTTCTTATTAATTGACATCTAGATATGACTGTATCTAGAAGATCGTTTCTACTTTTTGCCTCTAGGATTATTGTGACGTATTTTGGCGGTTCCTCCAACGTTTTTAGAAAAGCGTTTTGAGCTTGTCGTGTAAGGTAATGCGCACTTTTCACGATCACATATTTTTTGTCAGACATGTAAGGTTTTTTGGTCAAAAACTTTATTGCCTCCCTTACTTTTTCAATCCCTATAGATTTTTTATTACTTTCATTTTGGATAATAAGCACGTCTGGGTTATTGTTGTCGCGCCCCTTTCCTTTAGGAAGTCCGGTAAGTTCTTTAATTTTTTTTCTTCTGGATGAATTTGTGCCCCCGAAGACTAGGATAGTTCCTTGCATAGTACATAGTATAGTATAGTTGAAAGACACACTCCTAGCGACTATAGACCCATCCTTTTAGAAGACAGTCCCCGTTTAACAATCTGTACAGGAGCAGTCTCAGTTTGTGTATTGTGTGCTATTATTTATTCAATCTGTCTATGCCCAATAATATTAAAGCTAATTCAGTTGAAGATATCCTTGCTGAACAGGATCTTATAACAAAGGAGCAATTGAGTTCCATAAGTAAAGAGCACGTAGAAACAGGTAAGCCTGTCTCCGCCATTATTAAGGAAGGAAATTTTGTTTCGGAGTTAGCCTTTGCTAAGGCACATGGTCAATCGTACGGTATCAATTATGTATCTTTGACCGACAAAAAAATAGAGCCCGCGCTTTTAGATTACGTTACTTTAGATCTTGCCAAAAACCAACAAGTTATTCCTTTTGAATTTAATGAACAAACCAACGAACTTTCCGTTGCAATGGTGGATCCGCTTGATCTGCCAACTATCGAATTTATAGAAAAGCGCGCGCAGGTTAAAGTTATTCCATTTATCACCGTTTCCTCCGAAATATCCCACGTTTTAGGCGACTTACAAGGTCGAGTTATTGGTAAGGAAATTAGTGCCGCATTGGAGGAGATAAGTCAAACTACGTTGAAGCTGGAGGGAACCTCGGAAGAAATTTCTAGCGCGGCATTAAGGGATGCGCCTATTGCCAGAATTGTGGGGATGATACTGGAGACAGCAGTAAAAATTGGTGCCTCAGATATTCATATTGAGCCCCACGAAAACCACACACGCTTGAGGTATAGGGTGGACGGTGTTATGGAGGAGAAGCGCACTTTACCTAAGCAGATGCATGCTCCTATTATCGCTAGAATTAAGATTTTGGCCAACATGCAGTTGGATGAAAAAAGAAAACCTTTAGACGGACGATTTAAGGTACAGGTTGGGGAAACTTTCACAGATCTTCGTATATCTTCGCTTCCCACCGTTTGTGGCGAGAAAATAGTCATTCGTTTACTCCAAGACGAGGGCTCTGTACATTCCTTTAAAGATCTCGGACTTAGAGGACTTTCATTAAGACGGATTGAGGAGGCAATTTTAAAGCCCACCGGAATGCTTTTGGTAAGTGGCCCCACGGGTTCGGGTAAAACAGTCACTCTAGCTTCCGCTTTGAGTAAGTTAAATACTGTTCGTGTAAATATTATGACGCTTGAAGATCCAGTAGAAATCAGGATTCCCGGCGTTAACCAAGTACAAGTTAACCCTCAGGCGGGGTTAACTTTCGCTACGGGACTCAGATCCTTTTTACGGCAAGACCCCAACATAATAATGGTAGGAGAAATCAGAGATGGGGAAACTGCACAATTAGCTATTCAGGCTGCGTTAACAGGTCACTTGGTCTTAGCGACTCTTCATACTAATTCCGCCGCAGGCGCTTTACCTCGTTTGCTTGATATGGAAGTTGAAGACTATTTGCTGGTTTCAACTGTAAATGCTATTGTAGCTCAAAGACTTGTTAGAAGAATATGTCCTAAGTGCAAGAAACCTTTTACTCCTCCTGAAGAACTTCAACAGGAAATACGGGGAATCTTACATGAAGTAAATGAGTCAAAGTTGTTGTCTCTATCGAAAGACAAATCAATTATTGAATCATTCCAAAAGTTGAAGCAAAATGAGTTACAATTATATAAAGGTGAGGGTTGCGACGAGTGTAATCAAACAGGTTATTCTGGGCGTGTAGGTCTTTTTGAGGTTTTAAACATGAGCGAGGAAATCATGGATATGGTTTTAGCTCATTCCTCCGCAAGTAAGATTGGACAACAGGCTCAAAAGGAAGGAATGTTAACCCTTCAACAGGATGGTATGTTGCGTGTTTTAGAGGGTCTAACCACCCTCGAGGAGGTAATGAGAGTAATAAAATGAGTTTAAATGCTGCCCAAATTTTACAAAAAGTAGTCGATTTAAAAGCTTCTGACTTACACCTTGTTGTGGGTTCATCCCCAATCGTTCGAATTAATAGATTACTCTCCCCTTTAGAAGGCTACTCTGACTTAACTATAGAAGATTTAAATGCCTTTTTGTCCCAAGTTTTAGAAAAAGATCAGGTGGATGTTTTAGAGATTAGTAAAGAGCTGGATTTTTCTATCGCATTGGGTAATAAAGCTCGTTTTAGGGTTAACGCATTTTACCAAAAAGGCTATCCCTCCCTAGCTTTGAGGTACATTCCAAACGAGGCGCCCAGTTTAGAGAAGTTAAACCTTCCGGAGATTTTGGCATCGCTGACGGAGTTGCAGCAGGGATTGATTTTAGTAGTCGGCCCTGCAGGTCACGGTAAGTCTACAACTATAGCCGCAATGATTGAAAAGATTAATCAAAATAGGGCGGAACACATTATTACGTTAGAGGATCCAATAGAATATGTTTTTACTAATGCTAAGTCGTTGATAGAACAGCGAGAGCTATACGTAGATACTACTTCCTGGGACAATGCTCTGAAGGCCGTTTTGCGCCAAGACCCTAATGTAGTGTTTGTTGGTGAAATGCGCGATCCCGAGACAGTCGCTGCCGCATTAAGAATTGCAGAGACTGGACACCTTGTTTTTGCAACACTGCACACAAATTCAGCGTCTCAAACCGTTGAAAGGATAATAAATGCGTTTCCGCAGTCTAACCACGTAAGCATTCAATCTCAACTTTCGGCAATTATAGAGGCGGTTATTTCGTTGCGTTTAATTCCATCAAAGGAAGGCGTTGTGTATCCCGCAACAGAAATTTTGTTGGGAAGTTCTGCAGCAAGAAACATTATTCGCGAAGGTAAATTTGAGCAGTTAGATAACATAATTCACACAAGTTCCAATATTGGTATGGTTTCTTTGGAGAGAAGTATCGCTCAGTTAATAGATAAAGGAACGGTGTCTCCTGAAGAAGGTTTGCGCTTTACTTCTAAACCCGATCAAGTTAGAAGATTGTTAAAATCTTAGTTTGAAGATTTAAGCTATGTCCGTTTACAAATACAACGCTATAGATTCTGAAGGCCACAAAAAAGAAGGAAGTGTGGACGCTAATTCCAAAGAACTTGCCCTGGGTTTGTTAAAAGAAAAGGGGCTTTTTGTTGTTAGTTTGGAAAAATCAGATAAGGATATTCTTCAATCTCTTCTTTCATTTAGAGGTGTTCCTCAGGACTTAGTGGTTTCATTTACACGTCAGTTTTCAACAATGATTTCTGCGGGCCTTCCCATCGCCCGTTCTTTAGAAGTTTTGGTAAGTCAGACGGATAACTATAAATTTAAGCAAATACTAACGTCTGTTTTGCGAGATATTGAGGGCGGTATTTCGCTTTCCGCGTCTTTGACAAAATATCCTGACGTTTTTTCAAATACATACCAATCTTTGGTTAGGGCTGGAGAGGCTTCCGGAAACTTGCACACTGTTCTAAACAGACTTGCAGACACAATGGAGTCGGAACGCGAGCTTCAGTCTAAATTTAAGAGTGCCATGATCTATCCAATTATTGTGTTAGTTGCTATGGTGGGTGTTTTTATTCTCATGATGATAGTAGTTGTGCCTAAGTTGACAACTATGTACGATAACATGAATGTTCCTCTTCCTATACAAACGAAAATAATGATAGTTATATCCGAATTTATGACGCAGAATATGGTTGTCACAGCTTTAATTGGAGTATCAGTTATTATTGGTTTTCGCTACTTTACGAATACTGATTTTGGGAAAAATTTCTTTACTGAACTTTCTTTTAAACTTCCTGTTTTTGGAAAAATCAATAGGAATAAAGAAACAACTTCGTTTTCTAGAACCTTAAGCCTGCTTATCAATTCTGCCATACCAATCGTCGAAGCTCTAAATATAGTTTCAGCCGTAGTTAACAGTTCTACCATGAGGGAAGCTGTTTTGGATGCCGCGGAATACATAGAAAAGGGCAACTCCCTATCCGATTTTTTCCGTGGGAATAAGGCTTTTCCCCCGTTACTTGGACAGATGGCAGGTGTTGGTGAAGAAACTGGAAAGATGGACGAAGTTTTAGGTAGGGTTGCGGATTATTATGAGGGGGAAACAAGCTCAGCAATTGAAAACCTGTCGGCTGCATTAGAGCCGATTATACTTTTGCTGCTAGGAAGTATGGTTGGTGTTTTAATCTTTTCTATAATCACGCCGATTTACAAGATTACTACATCTATTTAGTTTATGTTGTTATACTTTACAAATGTTTAGCCAAAATCATAAAATCTCAAAAAATGACGGTTTTACTTTTATTGAATTAGTCGTAGTTTTAGGTTTTGCGCTTTTGATAACAGGAGTGCTGGTTGTTGCTATTGATCCTCAAGCGATTTTAGCTAAAAGTAGAGATGCTCAACGTGTTAAAGACTTGGATGAGTTGAGCAAGGCTATTCGGCTTTCACTTTCGGAAGGCGAAGTATCTTTGGTTGATACAAATGGTTGTGAAGATTGCACTAGTGTTTCCGGTTTCCCAAAATCGGATGGTGCAGGATGGGTTAAGTTTAGGATTTTGGAAGATAGGGTTGGTTTGGCTAAATTTCTTTCGGTTTTGCCCTTAGATCCGTCGAACGAAGACCCATACATTTATACCTTTATCTCGGATGAAAAAACTCAAATGTATAAAATAATAACGAAACTGGAATCACTTGAAAATGCCAATAGGATGAGATTGGATGGCGGTACGAACTTAGAAATGTATGAAGTAGGTACGGGTTTGAGTTTGGAGCAGTAAATGTCCTCGCTTGTTTTTTATGCGCTTTGCTTTGTTTCCGGGCTTTTTATTGGTTCTTTCTTAAATGTTGTTGCGGATAGACTGGTTTCCGGTGAATCTATCTGGTTTGGCCATTCCCACTGCGATTTTTGCAGAAAAATTTTAGGGGTGATTGATCTTGTCCCTGTGTTGTCCTTCCTATCCTGTTTTGGTCGCTGCAGATATTGTAAGAAAAAACTTTCAATTGCCTATCCCCTATCGGAGATTTTAACTGGTGGTATGTTTTTGCTGTGCGCCATTTCTGCTAGGGTTTTTGTTGGCGATTTTTATATTGGAGGCCGTTCACTTTTGATGTTCGCTTATTTTGCGATTGTTTCATGTTTTTACATAATAATTTTTCTTGCAGACGCAAAGTATCAAATTATTCCAACTAAAGTTGTGGTTCCGGCAATTATTTTCGTGGGGGCTTTTTATCCAGTTTTAGGGTTTGAGTCTGCGGATTTGATTTCAGCCTTTTCGTTGGTCGCCTTCTTTTGGGGTCTTTTTATTGTGACTAAGGGAAAAGGAATGGGCTTTGGCGACGTTCGTTTGGCTCTTTTAATTGGACTTTTCAATAGATTTCCAAATAGCATTTTGGCTATATTGATGGCCTTTGTTTTGGGATCTGTTTTTAGTGTTATTTTGATGATTTTTGGAAAGAAAGGAATGAAGGATCGGATTGCATTTGGTCCTTTCATGCTTTTGGGATCTGTTTTGGCCTTTGTCTTTGGGGATGTGTTTTTTGCGTGGTATTTGTAGGAAGACCATACTTGATTAAGGACAGTCATAGATCAAGGTTGAGTCTAGGTCAAGGATCATCCTGGGTTTGAGTGTTATAATTTATATGTGGGTACAAACAAGAAAAACATCGCTATATTTTTTGGAGGAAAATCTCCTGAACATGAGGTCTCAATAATTACAGGGCTTCAAGTTCTTAATAACATAGACACTGAAAAATACAATCCTATTCCTGTGTATGTAGCCAAAAACGGTAAGTGGTATTACAATCCTAAATTTACGGATCCCGATGTGTTTAAGGACATGCAGAAAATACCTTTTAGAAGTACAGAAGTAACTTTATCCCCGGAACCAACTCGCAAGACTCTCACGGAAGTTAATAATCCCTTGTTAAGAAAAAAGCTGAACGTAAAAATTGATTGCGTATTTCCTTGTTTTCATGGAAGCTTTGGAGAAAACGGAGCTTTTCAAGGTCTCTTTGAGATCACAGAAATCCCTTATGTTGGTTCGGGAATTTTGGGTTCCGCATTAGGCATGGATAAAGTTGTAGGTAAAGACATTTACAAAGCGCATAATATCTCTACAGCCCCCTATGAAGTTTTCCACAAAAGCCAATTGGAGGAAGATATGGATGCGGTTTTGAGCCAACTAGAGCGCTCCCTTAACTATCCAATGTTTGTAAAACCTGCCGTTGGAGGTTCGAGCATTGGTGTTACCAAGGCAAAAGATAGGGTGCAATTGAAAAACGCCCTAGAAATTGCTGCTACATTTGACTCCAAGATTATTGTAGAACAATCTATTGAGAATGCTAAAGAAATAAATATTTCTGTTATTGGAAACTATGGAGGAGAGCTAAAAGTTTCCGAATGCGAACAGGTATTTAACTCCGGAGAGTTCTTAACTTATGACGATAAATATGCAGGAAAAGAGGGTCGTTCAAAGGGGATGGCCTCTACTGAAAGGAAGATACCCGCTGAGATCTCCAAAGAGGTTAAAAGTCTAATTCAAAAAACTGCGAAAGAAGTATTCCACTATCTTAATTGTTGTGGCTTAGTTAGAGTTGATTTTTTGTTAAAGGAGGATCCTTTGGAGGCTTTTGTTATAGAAATTAACACTATCCCGGGAAGTATGTCTTTTTATCTATGGGAGCCGACGGGCTTATCCTTTAAGGATATGATTACTAAGCTTATAAGCCTTTCCGAAGAAAGATTTGCTCAAAGGGGTGAAAACACCTCCACTTTTGAGTCGAATATCTTGGAGGATTTTAAGGCGGGTCTAAAATCTCCAAAATTAGGTCAATAGTTAGTTAATAATTTTCAGTAAGGTCGTTTTCAATTAAAAGAACAGTCTTTTCGGGGATTTCTATCAGTTTGTTTATTTCTTTTAGAGAATTTATGAATCTTACTTTATTGGGATTATTTGCTCCGGCTGCTAGAGCTTTTGTGCGTTCGCTTTCCCCTACTAGAAAGATTTGATTACAGACTTCATTTGCTAAACTTCCCAGCTGTTTATGAATTTTCGTAGTTTTGGCTCCCAACTCTACTATCCCGGGCGTTGCAATTACTTTTCGCTTTCCATTAAAAGAATCCAGTAAGTTCAAAGCTGCCTTGAATCCGGTAACATTACTGCTATAAGCATCGTCAATTATAATTAAACCCGTTTTACTAGTTGAGATTTCCAAACGATGTGGAACCGGCTTTAATTTTTTTAGGACCGTAGCTATGGAGGAGATCGATATTCCCAACGAATATGCCATAGAGGCTGCTGCTACAATATTCTCCAAATTGCTTCCCCCTACTAGTGGAGTTTGTGCGAAAATCTCTTCATTTTGTAAAACCATTGTAAATGTACTTCCCTCTCTGGTGGTACGCACGTCTTTAATATAAAAATCGCTTCCTTGTTTGCTATAAACTAACGCACTTTTTCTATATTTAGAATAATTTTTTTCCACCAATTTACTAGCACCGTTTACTAAAACAGTTCCTTCCTTTGGGATACTATCGATAAGTTCGAACTTAGCCTTAATAGTGTTTTCTATACGCCCAAATTTTTCCAGATGTTGTTCATTAATACCTGCCAAAATGCCGTGATCAGGCAGCAGAGTCTCTGATAACTCTTTAATCTCCCCTATTTTGTATGCCCCCATCTCGCAGATAAAGTATTTATAACTTCCATCCAATTCCAAGTCTACAACCTTGAGAATGCCAAACAGAGTGTTGTAGCTTTCTGGAGTTTTTAGTGTTTCGTAAGAGTAACTTAAAAACTGGTAAAGAAAATCTTTTATACTCGTTTTGCCATAAGAGCCTGTAATGCCTATGACTTGTAGGCCGGTTTCCTTCAGTTGGGTTATTTTTCGTCGGATTTTTTGGCGTACTAATATCCTATTAACTATTTCTCTAGGCCTTAGAGTTAGAAGACCCAGTATCAGGAAAAAATATGTTTGGGTTCCCGCTGTTACGCCGATAACGAAGCCCGGAAGTCCCCAAACAAAACTTAATATCCCTGTAAGTAATATCCAGTAAAGCAGACCGCCCCAAAAAATAAATTTAGCTTTAAAAGTCCAAACTAAAGGTTTCTTTTCGGCGTAAGACCGTACGAAAAAGTTTTTAGCTACCCACTTTATCAACCTTATAGGTTTATACTCCTCCAGTTGAAAAATGTGCAAGTGAATTTTAAATGGGAAAAATTTATCTACTGTAGCCATTGACATAAGATTTCTAAAAATTCCTTGGGTTTATCTTTATGCGGACTATGCCCGGCTTCCCAAATTATTCTGACTCGAGAATTTGGGATTAACTTTTTATACACTTTGGTTAATTTTGGATTTAATACTTTATCTTTATCTCCCCATAAAATCAGTGTTGGAGCTTTAATCTTTGGTAGTAAGTGTGTCAAATCTTGAGAGATTATTTGAGTAAATATTTTCCTCATTTCTCCCGCCCGATTGTAATCAGGACTTCCCAACAGGTTGCTTATTTTATAGGTGAGTTTTTTAGGTAATAACTTTTTTAAGGGACTTAAAGTGTGCGCTATGTTGATTTTTATTCTTTCTCCACTTGTAGGTTTTTCTATTCCGGCACTATCTAAAAGTATTAGTTTTTCTACCAAAGGGGTGTTTGTCGCTAAAATAGTCGCTACTCGGCCTCCGAAAGAATGTCCCAGAAAGATAGCCTTGGAGATTCCTAGCTTTTTTAAAAAGGCTTGAACGAAAGACGCATATCTGCAGGTGTCAAAATCATTTGAAGGTTTAGGTGTCTTTCCAAATCCGGGGAAGTCTAGAATAATAATTTTGTATTTTTTACTCAGTTCCTGCGCGATAGGTTTCCAGGTCGAGCTTGTATTCATCCACCCAGGTAAAATTACCAGATAGCCCTTAGCCTCCGTATTTTCATAGCTTTCGTAGTTTGTTAAAAGGTTGTCTATAACTATTTGCATATTGTTTCCTTTTCGTTTTTACAGATTCAGGTCGCGATCTAGTTTTCTCGTGTATTCATGACAAATTATATCCTATTAAGAAGAATTTACCTGTGAAAAATGTAGTAATGTAGTAAAGGAAAACGGTTACTCAAGAGATTCTACGGACACAACATTCATCAAAGGTACTACTAATACTCCTCTATACTTATTAACTTCTTTATTATAAGCGGTAGCTGTATAAAGAGAGTCGTTAGCCATGCCTATTAGAAATCCCGCAAACTTTATCGGAGTTATTATACTTTTCTTCATTATTACCTCGGCTGTACCCAAAGTGTGATTTGATATTGCATCCATCCACGTTAGGAGCACGGGCTTCGTTGGTTTTACGATATGTTTTTCTGTGTCCGTTAGTTGATAATCTATATCCCCCGTACTTTAAGTTCTTTCATTTCAACCACATTTTCGTTCGAGATTATGTATGTGCTCCTAAACCTTTTAGTGTCCGGGTCATAGTTTGATGAGTATATGGTTATATCATCAAGCTTAGCTAGCAAAAAAGCGGTAACTTCAATATCAAAACTCCTACTTCTAGGTTTAAAAACCTTGTTTTTAAAGTCTTTCGATACATTTTTCCACCAATCCAACATATCGTTCTCATTCAATCTTGCTGGATTACTTAAATCAACAGATCTTTGGAAACCTGATCTTACTAAATCTGCTCCCCTATTAATCTTTAGATGTACTATTCCATGTACTATTTTATATTTCATATCAGCTTATAAGATGGGGGTCAAATTAAAGCGCATTTCTGCATTCTAAAATGACCCCACAGTGATGGTCACCTACTTCTCGGACTCGCTATTATCCTGCTTGTAGTATATCATGTGGGAATTCAGAGATAAGGAAATGCCTAGGCTGCATACAAATTCATATTGGACAAGTTTTCCTTAAAAAATAGATATAGATAGAGCGTAAATCAAGGTTATGCTGAAGTATTTAAGATTTACATCGCCGAGCCGTCCCCTACCCTTTTGTGGTTTATAATTAGTTTCATCCTTTCCATGATATAGCCTATACAATTTATTGTTCCCTTTAGTCTTTTCTGTTAACATCCGACTATGAGTTCTGTATTCAAACTAACTCCCTTGAAACAACCACGGCTTCAAAAGTATAAAGAAGAAGCTATGAAAGAATTAAATAATTTTTTTGAGATGGATTGGAAAAGGAACACTCCCAAAATACTCGTTTTGGACGATAGAGAAACAATAGATCTATTTAGAGGAGAAGAATCAAAAGATTGGGTAGTAGGTTGGAGTATGGGATCTTCAGCTGTTTGTATACTAAATCCTGAGAATATAGAAAAAGAAAGCAGCCATAGAAAAGATTATGATATCGAAAAACTTATAAAACATGAATTTACACACGCTTTTTTTAACTCTAGATTTGGTAGGAGTAAATTCCCATGGGTTTCAGAGGGAATAGCAATATATTTAGCTGAGCAATTGGATAAATACAAAATGCCAAGAGAGTTTACGGGTTTTTTGGAAGGAAAGGATAGTAAAAAAATATACAAGGAATCTGGAAATGCGATTAAGCTTTTGATAGATAAATTTGGAAAGAAAAAATTATTTGAGTTTTTTAGTAAACAGAAAGAGGTGCAAAACCCAAAAACTTTGGAAAAAGTCTTTAAGGAAGTTTATGGAGACGATTTGAATTATAAATTTTTCAACAAATTAAGTAAGGAAGCTCTGAATGAGTGAAAATGTTGAAAAATTTCTAGAATCAGGAGAGCAAACTCAAATCACTCCGGAAATACAAAAGATTGCTGATCAAATAGAAGGAAGAGATGTAATTTTTATTTTTAACCTTCTTGGGTGGGTACACGGAAATATTGTTATGGAAAGGAGTAATTTTCCAAACGGAGCGGAGTTCAACGATGTTTTTAGACAAAGGACAGCCGATCAAATTATAAAAGAGGGTTATTCAAGTGGATGTAGTGACTTTGCTCTAGCTTTTATACCAATAGCTCGCGCAAAAGGAATTCCCACGAAATATGTTGAGTGTATTAACAAATCTTATTTCCCAGGAGATTTACAAAGAGTAGCAGGACATGTCTTTGCTGAATGTTTTATACAAGGAAAATGGCGAACAGCGGATCCTACGGCAGGAAATTTAAACATCGGTAAAAATTACTCAAAATACGTCATTTTTGAAAAAGGATTGGACTCTTGGGACTTGGGAATTAAAAACCTTCAGACTATGCGAGAGAAGTTCGTGCCTTTTGCTGAAGAATATAACAAGAAAATTAAACAAAACTCGAAATAACAAAAGGACACTTCTTTTAAAAAAGGTGTTTTATCTGGTATGTGTGCAACCTATACATTAATTTGACATGGTACCGCAAACCACGTAATATACGTGGTATATGGCATCATTGAATCACGCTACAGCTATCCTCCAACTAGACAAGAATTGCTTCACGACATCCGATATAAAGGTCTTGTTGCAGATAGAAAAGAATAGGACACTGGAAGACGCCGTTCAACGCTTAATAAAATCCAAGGTTCTAATCTCGTTAGAGAGAGGGAAATACTTGAAGGGCGCTGCTAATGTATCAGACTTTGAGATTGCGCAGTTTTTATACTCCCCTTCTTACATTTCTTTTGAGACTGCGCTCAACTATCACGGCATCTTAAGTCAATTTCCCATGGAGATAACATCTGCCACTACAAAGAGGCGTATCATTAAAGAAATTTTAGGTAAAGTGTTTTCTTACGGAAACATAAGTACTAAGCTTTTTACCGGTTACTATAAAGAGGACAAATTCTTAATGGCATTACCGGAAAAAGCCCTTTTTGATCAACTTTACATGATAGCTCGCGGTCTCAAAACCGAGCAATATATGGATGAAATGGACTATACACGTATAAAAAAACAAGAACTTAACAAGTACTTACCACTTGTCCCCGACAGCTTTGCCTCCGGAATAAAGGATTTAATGTCTCAATACATATGATTACTCAAGAACAACTGCAAAAATTAACTCGGGAATTTAAGATAAACAAAACAGTAGTAGCTAGAGAATTTGTTCAGATCACCTTTTTGAAAGAACTCTACACACAAAATTTCTCAAAAGATTTGTTTTTTAAGGGAGGTACGGCAATCAGGCTTCTCTACGGGGGTCATAGGTTTTCAGAGGATCTGGATTTTACATTTATGTTGGAGGAAAAAGAGTTCGAGAAATCAATGGAAATACTTTTTAGCGCTCTCTCTAACAGGTATCCCTTCAAGTTTAAAGAACGAAGTTCAATAACAGGAAAAACTTATTTACTAACCGCGCAGATTCCGGTAGTTGAGCCTTTAGTCTATGTACGCTTAGATTTTTCAGCTAGGGAGGATGTATTGGAACCGACAAATAGCATCTTAAAGACAAGGTATCCTGTAATTGTGCAAAATTTTATCAGGTCTTTAAGTAAGGATGAGATTTTGGCGGAAAAAGTGAGGGCTCTAATGACAAGGAATAAACATAGAGACTTATATGATCTTTGGATTTTGCAAGATTTAGGAGGAGTTCTAAAGCCTAATTTAATTAAGAAAAAGCTGAACTATTATGGTGAGAAAATGGATCGAAAGAAGATATTAGCCCGTTTAGAGGAGTTTTCCAAGGAAGAGTTTGTTGTGGATCTGCGCCCCTTTGTTTCTCTGAATGAGCGTGATAAACTCGGGGATTTGTTCGACTACGTTATTGCTTATCTGAAAGAAAGTTTCGCGAGTTTAGAGACATTATAGTGAGATTATTCATGCAACAGCTTAGGGACAAAGAGGCACAAAAATATTTTGATTCCCTACCAATTGTTGCGGCGATAGCGAAAGTGTTTAGATAGTCAGTTGCCCCTGTTATCCAAGCCTAACGGGGGGCCTTTTTAAACTATGAATGAATATATAAATGAAATAATTGAGATGGGTGTTAAAGACCAAGACTTTAGAAAAAAGTTTATTGAAGCATTTAAGGCAAAGGATGGATCTTCGGAAAAGCTGGGTAAGGAAATGACAGCAATGGACGCAAAGCACACTAAAGCATTAAAAAGAATTTTAAAAGAAATCGGGTTTCCAACCATTTCTAAAGTTGGGCGGGATTGTGCACAGTACGCGTGGCTTATTGTGCAGCACTCTCCCGACCATAAATTTATGCGGCAGTATCTTAAACAAATGGAACAGCATTTATTTAAAGATGTAGAGAAAGGCTGGTATCAAAGGTTAGTAGACAGGTTGCTTATATATGATGGAAAAGAACAGATTTACGGTACGCATAGTAAATTGTAGGGCGATTTCCGGGGATGAATGCACCCTAATTTGACCCCTCATATTATGATTGACAAATACAAAATAAAGCATAAAATAGTGCATCTAAAGATTAACAGAGGGGCGGATTTAGTAAGATCCGCTTTTCAAAGATCCTTTGATTTAGGTAACCCGGCAAGCTTGAACGAGAAAGACATATTGGATTGGTGGAAAAATGTATCGAAAGACTTCAAAAACAAGGTTTTTAAACCTAGAAGTAAAATTTTTGATATTGAAGTTACAGCTTTTTTGCTAGCTAAGCTTGATGACATAACTATATATTCCTCGAACTATAACGCAGGTACTAAGAGGTTTAGGAGCACATACATAATCTCGAACGAAAATGTGGTTGAAATGAAAGCACTTAAAGTACGGGGGGATATGGATTATCAACTAACGGACACAGAAAAACATATCGTAAAACCAACTAAACCCGTGCTAGTAACGTGGATGGATGCAATATCAAATCACACTTTGGGTACAGCCGAGGTAATAATGAAGAAAAGTATAATAACTCCGATAAAGTTCGCGGGATTCCTAATAGGCACTGCTAACGACTCTCTTTATACAGCTACCGCTTATAGTAAAGAAGTTAATAAATATAGAGGAGTATTAGTAGTACCTCTGATGAACGTTGTGTCTGTGAAGTCTCTCAAATAATCCTTTTATCACCTCTTAGGATTTTAGCACTATGTATCTCTAGGTATGCAACTTATACATTGAGTTGCTTTTTCCTTTGTTTTATCTTACAATGTGCGCAGTTTTTGAAAACCTTTTCTTTGAACGTTTGGTTAAAATACAACAATAGCCTAAGTGACAAAGAGTGGTGTTGTACCACTGAAGGCGACAGTATCTAAGGAGGTATGTAATGCGTGGTCCAGACGATTGGCCAGAACCTGAGCCCGACCCCGGAGTACGGGACCCAGAACCTGAGCCCGAACCCGAGCCGTATGAGCGTTGGGAAATTGAGGACTAAGCAGTACACACTAGGAGGTGTGAAATGGGTCCTGGCGATGAGGAGGATTGGGAGCCGACGTGGGAACCTGAACCCGAACCTGAACCTGAAGAGGACTACGAGGTTGAGGACGTTGCTGAGGATACTGAGGTCGATGTTGAGGAAGCCCGGTGGGCATGGGATGTTGCGGAGGAAGACAGCGATTAGCTGTTTCACATAGGGAGTTTAGTTTTAGTCGCCTGACTAAATTCCCTAGATTTTAAGAAAGGAATTATGAGTGCAAAAGAAACTAAAAATATGAAAATAAAAGACGAATTACCTGTCGTTGAAATAACATGGCTAGACGCAAGCGTGAGTATAAAGAGGTTCTCCAAGGACAATGCTAGTAAACGTAAGGGACTGTACACATTAAAGACTGTGGGGTATCTAGTACATGAGGATGAAAACAGAGTGGTTCTTACAATGCAACTGTGTGTTGATACTAGAGACGAGATAAGGCATGTCTGCTGGATACCTAAAAATGCAATTAAAAAGAGAAGAGAGCTATAACATACAGTAAATTTTAAGTGCAGAAGAAGTAAGTAGTTGGGGGAAAGGTCTTAGAATGTTTGAGGCTCCTCACTCTAGGTTTAAAAATTATGCTAAAAACATTAGATGACAATGAAATAGAAACATTCATCATGTTACTAGATTTAGTGCACGCAGTAGCTGATAAGTACGGTGATAGCGAAGATATACTGCTCGCAGGTTTTGACGGACTGGAATGGGGCTTGAAGGTTTATGCCGAAAATAAGTGTTGGGATAGAGACTTTAAGGTTTCTACTTACATTAGCTGGTTTATAAAAACTAGGATTGAGGAGCATTTAGGGATTGAGAGTACAGATAGTTAGGACATGCGTAGACTAAGTATAGTAAACCCTTTGCAACTATAGGTTGGGATTACAGACGAAATGTTCTATAATAATCATAGTTGAAATCTAAATACGGGACTACCTAGTCCCCTATCTTGTCCTTACCCTTGTAATCCATTTGAGTTTCTTCTTCCACAAAAAATAAGCCCGACCATATTCCAAAGAACATAGTCGGGCTTGTGTGCCCTTGATGTATCTAAAGGGCTTGTTGCAACAGCGCAACCTTTTCTGAGACATTGGCGAAAATAATCTTGCGCGCTTCGCACAACGGTGTTTTGGCAACAAAACGTCCGTGCCCTATATATCGGGAGGCAGGACAGCCGTTATTGCAGGCAAACAACC
>Ga0307928_10000713_pt1 | contig 25090 bp, 20 predicted proteins | sample AceLakmetagen232_FD_201815 | JGI IMG/M metagenome (GOLD analysis project Ga0307928, IMG submission 201815) | Saline water microbial communities from Ace Lake, Antarctica - #232 | ecosystem: Environmental > Aquatic > Non-marine Saline and Alkaline > Saline | place: Antarctica: Ace Lake... | reverse complement strand
TTTTCCAGAAACAGAAAATTAAATCGATATATTAAAGAGCAGGTTAAGCTATAAATTATGGAGTTATAAAGTTGACTAATTTAAAGTTTGATGTAGTAGATCTGGTGGAATTGCAGTTAGTAGAAAATGCAATTTCTGCAAGGTCGGCTGAGATAGAAAAGATTAAAAATAATGAAGAACTGGTTTCTGCTGAGAAGGAATTTACTGAAGTTAAGGGGAAGTTTAACAGGATAAATGGTAAATATAATGATTTAGAGAGTGAGCGTAAGAAACTTGAAGATACTGTTGAGATGCAGAATGAAAAGATTAAAAATGATGAGAATAAATTGTTCAGCGGTACTATTGCAAACGCAAAGGAACTGGAAAATTACCAGAATGAAGTAAAAATATTAAGACAAAAAAATTCAGAAATGGAAGACCAAATCCTGGAAATTATGATCAATATGGAAGAAATGTCAGAAAAGGTAAAGCTGGCTAAAGCAGAGAAAGATAAAGCAGAGGCAAATATTAACAGGATAAAAAACGAGATGAACGAAAAGATAGAAGTTTTAAAAAATATCATTGAAGGATTAGAAAAGAGAAGGGATGATGTTATTCTAAAGATACCTGATGATTATTTAAAAAAATACAAGGAACTCAAAGGTAAAAAAGGAGGAATCGCTGTTGCAGTACTGAAAGATAATTTCTGCAATGTATGTAATATGCAAATACCGGTAATTGCGGCCGAGAAGATAGAGGATATAGATGAAATATACAGTTGCCCGCTGTGCGGAAGGATGGCTGTAATTTATAGAGATGAGATAGATAGTATAAGAAAGGAGCTGGAATCTTAAATGACAGAAGAAAATTATGGTTATTTAAAAATATACTTTGACGGAGGTTCAAGGGGCAATCCCGGCCCTTCAGCGGTTGGTGCTGTAGTGTATGATGATAAAGATAAGAAACTTGAAGAGCTCAGCGCTTATATCGGTGAGCGTACCAATAATATAGCTGAGTATATGGCACTGGATAAAGTCCTTGATATGATAAAAAAATATCACTGCAGGAAAATAATACTTTTTACTGACAGTAAGCTTCTGAGTAACCAGATTAAAAAGATCTGGAAGATAAAAAGCAGCGATATTCTAAAAGTATATCTGAAAGTATCTGAAAAACTCGGTAAGTACGATATTGTAGATATCCGGCACATCCCCAGGAAAAATAATACAGAAGCTGACAGGCTTGTAAATAAGGCGCTTGACAAAAGAGAATTTACATATGAAGGGGAATCAAAGGTAAACTTCGGGAATATAGATGAATAAGGATATATTGATTTTTCGCTAAATATCTGTAATATATAACTGGAGTTAGCTGAGTAGTCGCGCAAGCTCTGCTTGTGAGGAAAGTCCGGGCTCCACAGGGCAGGATGCTGGGTAATGCCCAGCGGGATTAGTGTAAAAGGTAATCCCAGCGCTAGTGCAACAGAAAATACACCGCCAGGATTTTATGTATCCCGGTAAGGGTGAAATGGTGAGGTAAGAGCTCACCAGCAGTCTGGGGACAGACTGGCTTGGTAAACCGCATCCGGAGAAAGGCCAAATAGGGAAGTATAAGGCGGCCCGTCTTCTTCCGGGTTAGGCCGCTAGAGGTAAATAGTAATATTTATCCCAGATGGATGACTACTGGTGCTTATGATTAAACTCATCGGCATTACAGAACTCGGCTTACAGGCTAACTCCAACTAATTTTTATAACTACAGGAGCTAAAAATACTTAAAAAATCCTTTTGAAAAAGGTTTAGAGATGAAGAAGTAAAAGACAAATTTAAAGATTTTGGGAAAGTTGCCCGGAATTTTGGAGAGAGTGTATCTGATTATTTTAAAAGTGATAAAGAAAAAGAAGAGGATAATAACCAATAAGAATTTAAATGGGAGAAAAGTAAATATTTTATTCAGAAGGCTCCTTGATTAGACATGGGAGATGGAATACATGAGTATTATCAGAGAAATTTTTTATTAAAAATATATTAAAAATAATTTTTATAATATGTATAATAGATATACTATTTAAGAAAACTTTTGTTTAAGACCACAGGAGGATTTTATGTGTGACGACAATGGATCAGCAACTGCAAAGAGTGCTTTTATAGGATTTACTCTGGGATTTGTAGCAGGGGCAGTTACAGCACTATTTTTAACTACTAAAACGGGTGAAGAGTTAAGAGCGGATATAAAAAGAATAGCAAAAGATATAGGAAATAAAGTTGAAGAGAAAGCCAGCGGAGTTAAAAACCTGACTAAAGAAAAATACAGTGAAATTATAAATAACGTTATTTCAAATTACAAGAAGATAAAGGACCTTACAGAAAAAGAAATAGAATTCATAAAAAAAGTAGTAACTGAACAAAAAGACATAGCAAAATAAGTCTCATCAGTTGGTGCTAACTTAGTTAAACGTGTGTTCAACTTTTATGCTTCATATAAAAGTTTCCTGGTCTGTATGCGGCAACTTTTACGAATTGCAAAATTATAAGTCCACTTATAAGAAAAAATAAAGTGCTCAGCAGGGCTATTTTCTGGTTTTTGGTGATAAAGGATATTACTCCGAAGGCAACAGGGCCCAGGATTGAAGACATTTTACCGCTTATGGAATAAAAGCCGAAAAATTCAGCCTCACTATCCCGGGGTATGAGAAAAGTCATAAGACTTCTGCTTGCTATCAGAGTTGATCCGGTAAACATGGCAGCCAATATCCAGCATATATAAAACACTGTTCTTATATCAGAAGCAGCTATAAGAAGTATTATTATAATCCACATAATTAAAGTTATAGTAATGGTTACTTTTGGGCCTATCTTATCGGTTAGCCAGCCAATGAAAAAAGAGCTTATAATAGTAGGTATATGCCCTAATATAAAAAGCATGGTTATTTCGAGCAACCCAAGGTTCAGGGTATTTTTAGCGTAGATAGCCGCATAAAGAGCCAGAACAGAGAAAGCATTACTGAAAAGAAAATATGAAATTAAAAATTTTGTAAGATTCTTAAACTTTTTTATATTCTTTAAAGTATTTGCCAGTTTTTTAAATCCATACGAAATATAAGAGGTATTGATTTTTACGGTTTTAGCAGCCGGTGAATCCTTGAGCAGTATAAAAGATGGTAGTGAAAATACCAGGAAGAATATACCGGTAATTAGAAAAGTAATTTTAATATTTGATAAATTTGACGGTTCCAGCCCTCCTCTTACGAAAGGGTAGATTAAGATTAAAGATAAAAAACCTCCCAGGTAGCCTGCTGAAAAGCCAAAACCGGATATAATCCCGGTATTTTTTTTCGAGGATAGCTGGGGCAGGAATGAGTTATAAAACATCATTGAAGTCTGATAGAAAACATTAGAAATAATAAATAAAATTACAGCCTGGGCAACCATTCCTTCTTTTAAGAAATATAAGAGAAAGGTGAAAAAAATACAGGCAAGAGTAAGAAAAGTCAAAAATTTATTTTTTGATCTTGAGGTATCTGCAATTGCACCAAATACCGGTGCCAGAAAGGATGTAATTATCATAGAAACACTAATGGCAATTCCCCACATAAGGTCTCCAAAATTTTGGGAATAAATTTCCGGGGATATTATTATGCTGGTAAAATAAACTGGAAAAATTATGGTAATTATAACAACTGCAAATGAAGTATTGGCAAAGTCATATAGAGCCCAGGATATAACTGGAGGCTTAAAAAATATTCTAATATTATTTTTAATGATATTCCTTTTCATATAATTTTTTATAATATTTAAAACTAAAACTTATTATCTTAAAAAAGTTATAATTTTGCTATGAAAATTAAAAAGTGACCTCTGATATGTTTTTAGATAATTGGTTTACACAAACGCAGACTGGATATAGTCAGGGTGAATAGTTGCAAATAAATTGATCGGGTAATATCATTATATTAATGTTAGGAATTAATTTAAAAAATTAGGGAAACTAATGAAAATCTCGAATTTAAGTTGGAAGATTGGCGGGGAAGCTGGTTCTGGAATATTATCCACTGGAAAAATTTTTTCAAAGATCTTTGCTAAAAAGGGATATTTTGTTATCGACAACAATGAATATTCTTCCTTAATAAGGGGCGGGCACAATACTTATGCTATCCGAGTAAGCTCTAATGAAATTTTCTCTACCAATAAGAATATAAATATTTTGGCGGCGTTGGATGAGGAGACCATTAGACTTCATCAGGAAGAAGTAACATATGGAGGATATATTGTTTATGATGAGGATGATTGCGATATCGGAGATTATAAAAAGGCGAGGAAAGATATTAATTATATTATGGTGCCTTTTTCTAAAATAATTTCAGAATTAGGAGCTCCTAAAGTTATGATAAATAATATTTTATTGGGAGCATCAGTTGCTCTAATTAATTATGACCTGGAAATACTTAAAAATGCAATAAAGGATATCTTTGGTAGGAAAGGGTCTGAGATTGTTAATTTGAATATTAAATCATCTGAATTAGGATATAAATATATAAAAGAAAAATTAAAGATAAATATTTATGAACTGGAAATAGTAAAGCCGGTAAGTAAAATGCTGGTGACAGGCAATGATGCGGTTTTTTTAGCAGCGGTAAAATCTGGTTGTAAATTTTATGCTGCTTGTCCTATGACTCCTTCTTATTCAATACTTAACCTCTTTGCTTCCATAGAAGACGATTATAATATTGTAACCAAGCAGGCCGAGGATGAGATGGCGGTGATTAATATGGCAATTGGTGCCTCTTTTGCAGGGGCAAGGGCAATGGTTGCTACGTCAAGTGGCGGTTTTTCTCTTATGAATGAAGGAATAAGCAGCGCTGCCATGACTGAAACCCCTATTGTTGTTGTATTATGCCAGAGGCCTTCTCCTGCTACTGGTCTGCCTACATGGACAGAGCAGGGAGATATGTTATTTGCGGTCCACTCGTCTCATGGCGAATTTTTAAGGGTAGTAATAGCACCTGGCGATCCGGAAGAATGTTTTTATCTTACGGAAGAGGCATTCAATCTTGCTGATAAATATCAAATTCCAGTAATTATAATGCTGGATAAATATTTATCCGAAAGCCATTTTTCATATGATAAATTTGATTTTAAAAAAATAATAGTTGACAGAGGGAAACTGTTAATTAAAAGCAAAGATATAGATGGGGAATATAGACGTTATTCTAATACTGACGACGGCATCTCTCCCAGAGTTATAACTCGAATAGAAGGTGGAGTTCATATAGCTAACAGTGATGAGCACAATGAGTATGGGTATTCTGAAGAATGTGCCCACAATAGGAAAATTATGGTAGATAAAAGGTTTAGAAAAATAAAGAAGTTGATTGAAGAAATTCCTCCTCCCAAAATTTATGGTCCTATAGATGCTGAAATTACTATCTGGAGTTGTGGTTCTTGCAAGGGTCCTATTCTTGAAGCTATGAATATATTGAATCAGAAGGGGAAAAAAGTAAATTTTGTTCACTTTACCTATTTATATCCGTTTGACAGTGGATCTATTGAGGGGATTATTGAAGAAAGCAGTAAAAATGTAGTGGTTGAGAATAACAAGACAGCGCAGCTGGCAAAAATTATAATGATGAATACTGGTTACAGTATAAAAAATAAAATATTAAAATATAGTGGAAGGCAGTTTCTACCTGAAGAAATTATTAGCGGCATTGAGAAAATAGAATAGAAATTTAAATCATTTATACTAAATGAATGCTACCTGAATATTACTCTAATCATAAATGGTGATGGATAAAACTAAAAATAAATATTCAAAAGAAAATTATAATTTAAAACCAGGTGATTTCAATACTAAAAGAAAACCTACCTGGTGCCCCGGATGTGGAAATTATGGGGTTTGGAGTTCACTTAAGAAAACATTTGTAAAGCTTCATCTGATGCCCTACGAAATTCTGATTGTCTATGGTGTTGGCTGCTCGGGCAATGGTGCTAATTTTATAAAAACTTATGCGTTTCATGCTCTGCACGGAAGGGCGCTTCCGGTAGCTACAGGGGCAAAACTTGCAAACCATAAATTGAATGTGATAATTATAAGCGGGGATGGTGATGGGATTGATATTGGTGGAAACCACTTTATGCATACATGCAGAAGAAATATTAATATGACTTATCTATTGCATAATAATAAAGTTTATGGGCTTACTACCGGCCAGACTGCTCCGACAAGTGATAGGGGCTTTAAAACCAAATCAACGCCATCAGGAGTGCTGGAAAAACCGGTCAATCCGGTGCTGTTGGCCCTGGCATCCGGAGCAACATATGTTGCAAGAGGCTTTTCAGGAGATACCAGTCATCTTTCAGAGATAATAAAAAAGGCTATAAAGCATAAAGGTTTTTCTTTTATAGATATTCTGCAGCCATGTATAACATTCAACAAACAAAATACATATAACTTTTATAGAGAGAAGATATATAAGCTGGATGAACTTAAAAGTTATGATAAAAGTGATCTGAATGGAGCAATTAAAAGATCCATGGAAGAGGAAAAAATACCTATAGGAATTTTCTACCAGGTGGAAAGGCCATTGTATGAGGATGGACTGAAGCAAATAGAAAGAAAGCCGCTGGTTGATCATATTATAACAGATATAGACATTAACAAACTGATGGATAATTATTATTAGTGAATTACTGCCACCTTTTGCCTTGCTGTACGAGAATTTGTATATGAACAACATTAACCCGGGAGTATACAAAGAATTTAAAGTAGTTGCCATGGAGTTTTTATCCAGGCATTTACCATTTCTAAATAAAATTAATTTTTAAATAAATCTTTACTTCAATTTGTGCTAAAATCTTAAATATTTATAATTCTGATTTTCAATAGAATAATATTAATTTACTTTTTAGGAGCACGTTTTGTCTATAGACCCAATAGCTTTCAGTATATTCGGATTGTCGATAAGATGGTACGGTATAATAATTGCGCTGTCCCTGATTATAGGCTTTGCAGTTGCTTATTTTACAGCCAGATATAGAGTTAAGAGAGAAGAAGAAATTTTAAATTTTGTGCCATTTGCGGTGATATCTTCAATTTTTTTTGCCAGGCTGGTTCATGTTGCAGTGAACTGGTCTTATTACAGCGCACATCCGATTTATATTTTGGCATTCAGAAGAGGAGGGCTTGCCATACATGGAGTTATACTGGGGGGAGTTTTAACTCTTATTATATTTTGCAAAGTAAGAAAGCTTGATTTCTGGTTATGGGCTGATATAGCTGTTCCCGGCCTGATACTGGGACAGGCCATAGGCAGATGGGGCAACTTTTTTAATCAGGAAGCTTTTGGAAGACCGACCAATCTCCCCTGGGCTATTTATATAAACCCTGCTAACAGGCCTTATGATTACGCAAGTTATGAATATTTTCACCCCACTTTTTTATATGAATCAATAGCAAACCTCCTGTTGCTTGTCCTTCTTATGTTAATGCACAGATTTTATAAAAATAGACCGGGCAGAATTCCATATGGATTGATACTGTCAATGTATCTGGGAGTATATTCAATTTACAGGACCTTTATAGAATCTTACCGTATTGACAGCGCCTTCTGGGGCCCGGTTAAGGTAGTATATATAATAAATTTCATTATCATCATTGGCGCCTTTATTATAACCTATCATGTAATTAAAAAGTTTAAGGGGAAAAAGCAGCTGGAGGAAAATGTAGATGAATAATAAGATAATCCGCAATTTTTATTCTTTAATAAGATAGGATTTACTGGCTGCATGTTGGCAGTATTATATATTATACTTTTAAAAAACTTACCATTTTATTTCTTACTATATACACAGCCGCAGTAATTTTGACGGTACAGATTCAATTCTTTGCTTAGCTGGATTGTTTTTTTAAAACCATCCTTTTTTTTAAAATCGGCCTGATAAAAATCAATTCCCTTGAGGGATTCAAGTTCCAGCCCTATGGAGTTTATAATATTTTGGTTCTTATGTGGGCTAACTGTTAAGGTGGTTCCAAACAAGTCAAAGCCCTGTTTTTTCGCCATATCGGCAGTCCTGTCCAAACGCATCCTGAAGCACAGACTGCATCTGCGGCCGCCTTCGGGTTCATCTTTTAGGTCTCCGGCTAATCTGAACCATTTTTTTACTTCATATTCTCCAACCTCCAGTGGGATGGAATATTTTTTTGAGACTATTTTTACGCCTCTGAGTCTCCTGATATATTCTTCTTTTGGATGAATATTTGGATTATAATAAAGAAATGTTACATCAAAGGTCTGTTTTAGTAGAAAATAAGGATAAAGAGCACAGGTTCCACAGCAAACATGAAGAAGGATTTTTGGTTTTATAGTCGAATATTCTAACATTTTATCTATAATTTTAAGTCTGTTTTGCTAATTTTATTTTCTTCAGGTATATTAATAAAAACATTTAAAAGTATCAAAGGTCTTTTTATGAATTATAATTTTTTAAAGATAGAAAAACCAGGAAAGCTTGAAGATATAAATACTCTCTTTGGCCGGAGTTTTAAAGTTTCCAGCTCTGTAGAAAAGTCAGTGGACAAAATATTAAAGGAAGTGGAAGTGAATGGAGACGGGGCAATATTGAAATTTTGCAGGCAGTTTGACCGGTTTGATGCCAAAGATATTAATGAAGTTAAGGTATCGGAAAAAGAAATCGAGATTGCTTTTAGAAATGTTAAAAAAGCTTTCCCTGATTTAGTTGAAGCGCTGGAAGTAAGCTGCGGAAATATAAAAGAATATCACAATGTTCAGTTTAAAAAAGAGGCAGGTTCATGGACCATAAAGCCGGGTAAGGGCAAAGAGATAGGACAGATCTTGCTTCCTCTGGAAAGAGTTGGAATATATATACCTGGAGGAAGATATATTTACCTGTCCACAATACTTATGACTGTAGTACCGGCAATTGTGGCAGGAGTAAAGGAGCTTGTCATATGCACCCCACCTCAGCCTGACGGCAGCCTGAACCAGATCTTGCTGTATCTTTGTGGAAGACTGAAAATTAAGGAGGTTTATAAAATTGGGGGTGCGCAGGCAATTGCTGCCCTTGCATACGGTACGGAAAGCATTAAGAAAGTGGATAAGATTGTCGGTCCTGGTAATATATATGTTGCTGCAGCCAAGAAGAAGGTATTTGGCGATGTTGGTATCGATAGCCTGGCTGGACCAAGTGATATAACAATTTTAGCAGATGATTCCGCTAATCCTTCTTTCATTGCTGCTGATATGATTTCACAGGCTGAGCACGATCCTGATTCCAGAAGTGTATTGTTATCCTCCAGTCTGGATACGGCAAAAAGAACAATAGAGGAAACTTACAGGCATCTGGATAGTCTTTTAAAAGAGTATGGGAATATGGTGAACATAGAGGTCATTTTAAAATCGCTTAAGAAAAACTGTAAAATTATTTTCAGCAAGGAAAAAGATAGGCTGGTTGAGATTTGTAATATGATAGCGCCGGAGCACCTGGAGATAATGGTAAAGGATGCAAAGAAAATTTTAAGGAAGATAAAAAATGCTGGAGCTATATTTATAGGTGAATACTGTCCTGCGGCAGTCGGTGATTACATAGGGGGTACCAACCATGTTATTCCCACAAATGGCAATGCAAGATTTTCTTCGCCGCTGAGCGTATATGATTTTTTAAAAAGAAGCAGTGTAACTTTTTACAGCCAGGATGCTCTGCAGAAGGAAAAAAAGTTTATTGAGATATTATCTGAATTTGAAAAATTATTTGCACATCAAAGTTCTGTTAGATTAAGGTTTAAAAATACGAAGGATATAAAATGAGTATAAAAATTAAGGAGTGGATTTCCAGATTGCCGGAGTATATTCCGGGCAAAACCATAGAAGAAATAAAAGAGCTGTACAATCTGGATAAGGTTTATAAATTAGCATCCAATGAAAGCTTATATGGGCCACACCCCGGGGTTTTGGAAGGAATCGCCAGTAACCTGAATGATATAAAATATTATCCTGATAGCGAATGCAGGGAAATAAGGCAAAAGCTTGCCGAAAAGTATAATGTAGATAGTGATACCATAATTATGGGAAACGGCTCAGATCAGATTATTGAGATGATCTGTGACAGTTTTATTAGTCCGGGAGAAGGAGTAGTGATTGCCGATCCTACTTTTTTAATTTATGAAAAGGCGGTAGTAAAATGCGGCGGAGCAGTAGTTAAAGTTCCATTAAAGGATTTCAGGCAGGATGTGGCAATGCTGATAGAATCCATAAATGATAAGACTAAAATATTATTCCTGACCAATCCTCACAACCCCACAGGTACTAATATCAATCGTAGGGAATTTGACTATGTTGTAGAAAATATTAATAAAGATGTATTACTGGTGGTGGATGAAGCTTATCGGGAATACGTCCCGGAGCAGGAAAGAATTAATACCATAGGATATCTATCCGGTTGCTGCAACCTTATGATATTAAGGACATTTTCAAAGATTTTTGGGCTGGCTGGATTAAGAATAGGATATGGAATATCTGACAGTTCAATTATTTCCGTATTAAACAAAGTAAGAATTCCCTTTAATGTAAATTCAATTGCGCAGAAAGCTGCTGCAGCTGCGATGGATAATGAATCCTACATTAATGAAATCAGTGAAAAGATAGAAAAAGAAAAAGACAGGTTCTATGACATTTTAAATAAAAATGGGATAGGATTTATTAAATCATATGCAAATTTTATATTAATTAATATCGGTAAAAATAGTGACAGGATTGTAGAAGAACTGCTGAAAAATGGGTTTATAGTAAGACCCGGGAAAAATCTGGGAATACCTGGATATATCAGAGTTACTATGGCTTTACCGGAGATAAATGAAAAATTTTTGTCAGTCTTTATAAAAATATTTAACAGTCTATAAGAAAAAGAAAGGACAAAAGGGAATGGAGACGGTAGTTACCGGTAAGGGAACTGAAGTTAAATTTGGACCAGATCTTCCAACGGTTATAATTGCTGAAAGAATTAATCCTACTGGTAGGAAGTCTTTAGCTGAGGAATTTAAACAGGGCAAATTTGATATTGTAAGAGAAGATGCTGTAAAACAAACTGAAGCTGGCGCCCATATAATTGATATTAATGTTGGAGCGGCTGGTGTAGATGAAGTTGAAATCTTGCCCAGGGCAGTTAAGATGGTTATGGAGGTGACCAATCAACCCCTTTGTCTGGATTCTGCAAATCCAAAAGCGCTAAAATCAGCTCTGGAAGTTTATCCATATAAGGCTCTTATTAATTCTGTTAATGGTGAAGAAAGATCACTGGAAGAAATCTTACCTATGGTTAAAGAGAGTGGTAGTGCAGTAATATGTCTTACAATGGATGAAGATGGAATTCCGGATAATGTTGAAAAAAGATTTGAAATTGCAGAAAAAATAATAAAGAGGGCAGAGTCTATAGGCATAAAGAAAGAAGATCTGGTATTTGACTGTCTGGTTATGCCTAATTCTACAAATTCTGACGCAGGTAGAATTACATTGGAAACTCAAAGAAGAGTTACAAAAGAGTTCGGGGTATCAATTACAGGGGGATATTCTAATGTTAGTTTTGGAATGCCAGACAGGGATCTGCTTAATATTCATTTTATTACCATGGGTATCATTAGTGGCCTGTGTGCTGCAATTGCCGATCCATTAATAGATAATCTGGCAGAAGCAATGAAAGCAGCAGATTTCCTTGCTGGTAGAGATCCGTATGGTATGAATTATATAGCTTTCTATAGAAAATAATCATTTTTTATTCTATAATTTAATCTATTTTAATAATTATAAGTTAATAAGAGGAGAAAAAATGGCAAAGGTTATTCTAAAAAAACTAACTAAAAAATTTGAAGAAGTGGTTGCTGTTAATAGTATAAGCGGTACAATCGAAGACAGGGAATTTATGGTTCTTGTAGGACCATCAGGATGCGGGAAAACTACCACACTGCGGATGATCGCAGGACTGGAAGAAGCAACGGAAGGTGAAATTTATATCGGAGACAGGTTAGTTAATGATGTTCCTCCAAAGGACAGGGACATAGCTATGGTTTTCCAGAACTATGCTCTCTATCCTCATATGAATGTTTATAACAATATGGCATTTGGATTAAAACTGCGAAGAACCCCTAAACTGGAAATTGAAAAAAGAGTGAACGAAACAGCAAAAATTCTAAAGATTGAAGACCTGCTGAAGAGAAAACCTAAACAGCTTTCCGGAGGACAAAGGCAGAGGGTTGCTTTGGGAAGAGCAATTGTAAGGAATCCCAAAGTATTTTTAATGGATGAACCACTATCCAATCTTGATGCAAAACTTAGAGTTCAGATGAGAACAGAAATTGCAAAACTTCACGAGAGACTTAATGCTACTATAATATACGTAACTCATGATCAGACTGAAGCTATGACTATGGCAGATAAAATAATTATTATGAAAGATGGAATAGTACAGCAGATTGGTAAGCCTCAGGAAGTGTATGATTATCCTAATAATATGTTTGTAGCTGGATTTATAGGAAGTCCTTCAATGAACTTTTTAGATGTTACAGTAACTGACAAAATGACTTTAAAAAACAACGAATTTGAACTGGATGTGCCTGATAAGATTAAAAAAATAATTAAAGACAAAAAACTTATAGGAAAAGAAATAGTATTAGGAATTAGGCCCGAAGATTTAGAAGACAGTAATTTTGTACAGAACGCCTCCAGGAATAATACCATTGCTGCAAATGTTGAAGTTACAGAGCCCATGGGTGCAGAAATCTATGTACATGTTGATATTGGGGGGGTACTCATAACTGCCAGAGTTAACCCAAGATCCAAATACAGGAGTGGTGGGAAGGCAGTTCTATATGTGAATATTGATACTATGCATTTGTTTGATAAAGAGACAGAGAAAGTTTATATATAAAAATATAAGAATTATTTGAGCAGCAATTAAATGGTAATTGGCTATTTTTTTAAAAAGTAGAATATAATATATCATACCTTTATTGTCCTCTAAATTTTCTTTTATATAACCCTGAATACTGCACTTGAACGGTATAATAATAATTTTACAAGTTTTCAATGTCGATTTATTTAGTGGTTATTGGTCTTTTAATTAAATCCAGGTACCCCAAAAAAAGTAATAAAAAGTACTTGACTGCATACAAAATTATATTGTATAATGTATAAACGCGTGTTTATGAGTAAATACGTATTTAAGAGTAAAATAATCTATAATCCAATGATATATGTATAGTAAAGATATCGCAAAATTAGCAGGTGTATCAAGAAGTACAGTATCCAGAGTGGTAAATGATTATTCGAATGTATCGAATAAAACAAAAAGAAGAGTAACTGAAATTATTGAAAAATATGGTTACGTACCCAATAGCCCCGCAAGAATTCTCGCAGGTAAGCATAATAAAGTTATAGGAGTATTCATAACAAATGCTAAGCACACCAGCGAAAAATTTAAAGTATTCCAAAATACGTATTTCTCCCCTTTTGCGGTAGCAACTATAGAGAATGCTAATGAATTAGGATATAACGTGCTGGTTTCAGTAATCAATAAGAATAGTGACTATAAGAAAATAAGGGAGCTATTTTACGGCATGACATTATCCGGGGGAGTCTTTGTAGGAGCGTATAATAACTCTCAGGAAATTTTTAAACTTGTAGAATCCGGATATAAACTGGTAATAATAGATCAGGAAAAACGTAAAGATAAAACAGAAGGTAATTACATTGTAGTTAATTCCAATAATTTTAATGGTGCTTATACAGCCACAAAACATTTAATAGATTATGGGCATAGAGAAATAGCACATATTTGCGGAGACATGGAAAAGTTATCGGGTATAGAAAGGCTTGAGGGATATAAGGAAGCAATGAGTGAAGCGGGACTCAAGATTAGAGAAGGATATGTGGTTAATGGAGACTTCACCGAAGAGAGTGGGGTTAATTGCGCAAACCAACTTTTAAAAGGGAAGATTAAAAATAATATAACGGGTATTTTTTCATCAAATGATACTATGGCTATTGGTGCCATGAAAGCTATAAAGAGAATGGGCATTAGAATTCCTGATGGTATTTCTATTGTGGGTTATGATGATATAAGAACCGTGAGCTATACTTCACCTTCACTAACAACTGTTAGAAGCTCTATTCTGGAAATGGCATCAGTTGCTACAAAAAATCTGATAAATTTTATTGAGAACGGCATTAATTCTCCTGAATGTTATACTATTCCTACAGAGTTAATAGTGAGAGAATCGACTAAAGAGATAAAAAGCGTATCATCAAGAGAGGATTCTTTTCCAAACAGAGGAGAAGTTATTCATGCAAAATGAAAAAGTAAATTCAAAATTATAATTATCATTGAAGGGAATAAATTAAAGTATAATATTAAAGTATAATAAACGCGTGTTTGTGGAATATTTTAATAAAAGAAAAGAAAGGAGGTATACGAAAGGAATATTCAATTAGCTCAGATTAGTAATACCTGTGGAGCAAGTGTAAGGTATGTAAACAAGAAAGGGGGTTGTGCATTGCCAAGAAAAAAAGAGATTTGTTCAGATATGGTTTAAGGTGTGAAGCTTTTGCATACTAAACAAATCTCAGTGAAATTTTACTAAAAATTGCTTAATTAGTAAACAATTAGAAGGAGGATACAGAAATGAAGAAAATACTTTTATGGATGTTGGTTGTATCAATGATTGTAGTATTTTCTCTGGCAGGATGTAAAACAGCAGTAGCAGGAGAAGAGAAAGCAGCAGTAGCAGGAGAAGAGGAACCAACAGCTGAGAAAGAGGAACCAACAGCTGAGAAAGAGGAACCAGTAGCTGAAGAATTAGCTAAAGCTCCTGAAGACTTTGTTGGAGAAATTAATGTTTGGCATTTTAATGATGAATTTGATGATTACATGCTTCCAATTTTCAGAGAAAAATATCCAAACATTACAGTAAACGCCACAAAACTTCCTATGGCAGAACTTCTTACTAAATTAGAAGCTGCTTTCCTAACCGGCGTAGGAATACCTGATGTTTTTGTTGGAGAACAATCCTGGGTTAAAAAAATGGTTCAATATGATGTTTGGGAAAATCTTTCTGCTGAACCATATAATGCAGAGGAAGTAGCTGCAGATCAATATGATTATTGTAAAGACCTTGGAAGAGATGCAGATGGTAACCTGGTAGCTTTATCATATCAGGCAACTCCGGGTGGAGTGTTCTATAGAAGAAGCATGGCTGAGGAAGTTTTCGGAGTATCTGAGCCTGATGACGTTGGTGCACTTATGACAGACATGGATGCTTTTCTAGATATGAGTAGAAAACTTAAGGAAGCTGGTATTTTCTTAATACCTGGCGTTGAAGATATACAGAGATTTTTCTTCTTTAACAAGAAACAGCCATGGGTAGAAGATGGTAAGCTGACTATAGAAGACGTTGTACTGGATTACTTTGATGTAGCGAAAACGATAAGAGATGAAGGCATGGATGCTAAACTTGGTGCGTGGACACCCGAATGGTCCGCAGCTCCTAATGCAGACGAGGTATTCAGCTATGTATGGCCAACCTGGGGTCTGTTCTTCGTCCTGGAGCCTGCTGCACCTGATACCTTTGGAGACTTCGCAGTAGCGCATGGTCCTGCTCCTTTTGCGTGGGGTGGTACATGGCTCGGTATTTCCAAAGACAGTGAAAAGAAAGATCTTGCCTGGGAATTTGTTAAAACTATGGCTACAGACAAAGATCTCTTGAGAAGCTATGCAGATGAGTCAGGAGACGTTATTTCAGATAAAGTTCTAGCTGAGGAAATAGCAGTCGACTATTCGAGGGAGTTTTTAGGTGGACAGAATCATTATAGATACTTCCTGGATGAACTTGACAGACTTGGTACTGCAGGCTGGGCTCAAAGAGTTACTCGATACGATGAAGATATTCAGGGTCAATTCATAACTGCTCTTATGGAGTACGTTAATGGAACTATGACTAAAGATGAAGCTATACAGTCATTTAAAGATGGCGTAGTTTCACTTTATCCTGAGATTGACGTAGGATAAGCAGGATGATTGATATTTAATGCCTGCTTTGAAGTAGCAGTTATCAGGGGCGTCTTAAAAGAAGATGCCCCTGATTATATAAAAACTTATGAATTTTATATCTGGAGATAGGGGTAAAGTGAGAAAATTTTTATTTAAAAAAGATAATTACGGGTATCTATTTTTGATGCCTTTCTTTATAACTTTCTTTGTGTTCCAGTTATATCCAATTTTATATACACTTTATCTAAGTTTTACGAATACGAGCATGACTAATCCAACAGGTGTTTGGCCAACAGGTAGTTCTTTTGGGTTTGGTAATTATATAAGGCTGTTCACGGACAATTTTTTTCATAGGTCAATATACAGCACCTGGAGAATATGGATAGTTAACTTTATTCCTCAATTAATTTTTGGTTTAGGGTTAGCTTCCATACTCACCAGAAGTAAAATAAGGGGTAAGGAATTATTCAGAGGTGTTTATTTCTTACCAAATCTGGTAACAGCAGCATCCATTGCATTATTATTTAATATGCTGCTGGGATGGGAGTATGGTCCAATTAACCAGATTCTGGTAGCATTGAGAATAATAGGAGAGGATGCTAAAATACATTTTCTATTTGATGTAGGCTGGGCAAGAACGTCTGTTTCTGTGATACTATGGTGGATGTGGTTTGGCCACAGTATGATTCTTTTTATGGCTGCTATGGTAGCAGTTCCAAAGCAGTATTATGATGCTGCGGCAGTTGATGGAGCAGGTGCATGGCATTCTTTTTGGAAAATAACACTTCCTTTAATAAGACCTGTAATGATTTATGTATTGGTGACTTCTTTAATTGGTGGTATGAATAATTTTGACATACCTTTTATTATAGGAGAAGGGCAGGCCTTAGGAGGAACACTGGTATCACAACAAGCAACACGGACCATGGTAATGCATTTATATATGATGGCATTCAGGGGTGATAGCCAGAAAGGTTATGGTGCTGCTGTTGCATTTGCTATATTTATAATGGTTTTAATATTATCCATAATTATTTTTAAGTCAATGACAAGGAAAGATACTGGAGGCAGGAGAGCTGCAAGATGAAAAGTAATGCTAAAGTAAAAAAGAGATTTAGGGCCGGTGTGTTTTTTGGCAGGTTTTTTCTTTATCTTTTTTTAATATTGCTGGCTGTTATTTGTGCTACGCCTTTTTATATTATGATAATTAATGCAACCAGACCTTCTTTTGAAATTACGCAGGGATTATCTTTAATACCCGGTCATAATATTGTGCAAAACTATAGAAATATGATAGTAGCAACACCAATATGGCAAGGATTTAAAAACAGTTTGATAATAGCTGTTTCTTCAACTATTCTTTCAGGATATTTTGGAGCATTGACAGCGTATGCTTTTTCGAAATTTAGATTTAAAGGCAATAAGGTATTATTCTGGTTTGTATTGGTTACTATGATGATACCACCACAGTTAGGACTGATAGGTTATTTCATGCTGTGTATTAAGCTGCATTTGATAAATACTTATTGGGCTTTAATTTTACCGACAATTGCAACTGCTGCTACTGTATTTTTCATAAAAATGTATATGGATGCAAATATTGATATTGCATTGTTAGAAGCAGCAAGAATTGACGGAGGTAGTGAATTTTATATTTTTAATAGGATAGTGCTTCCGATAGCAATGCCGGCAGTTGCAGTAATGTCCCTTTTAAATTTTATATTTTCATGGAATAACTATTTGTCGCCCTTAGTGCTGTTAATGGAGAAAAAAAAATTTACACTGCCAATTTTAATAGCCCTGGTCAAAGGTGTATATAAGCAAGATTTTGGTGCTCAATATTTAGCGGTGGCAATATCGATTGTGCCAATAATGATAGCTTTTATGTTTTTCTCAAAGTACATTATTAGTGGAATAACTGCAGGAGCTCTAAAAGAATAAAATGATATAAAACATGCTCTACTTTAATAAGCTAAAAGTTTATCTTAGTTATTATATGGTATATTTTAGATTTTAACCTCATTAAAATAAGAAAAAATACTGGATTTTAAATAAAGGGTAATAATAATGAATAAATATGGTTATTTTGACGACAAAAATAAGGAATATGTAATAAAGAGGCCGGATACTCCTCTGCCGTGGATTAACTATTTAGGATGTGAGAAATACTTTGGTATTATCTCCAATACGGCCGGGGGTTACAGTTTCTACCTGGACGCGCGGCTGCGTCGCATAACCCGCTATAGATACAATAATGTTCCGGTGGATACAGGCGGCCGCTATTTGTATATTAAGGATGGTGATACGGTCTGGAACCCGGGTTGGAAGCCAAGCCAGACACTGCTGGACGAGTACTCCTGCAGGCATGGCCTGGGCTATACGGTTATAAAGGGTCAAAAAAATGGAATTGAGGCGGAGGTAACTTATTTTGTACCTCTTGGAGAAAACATGGAGATATGGAATATTACGTTGACCAATAATACAAAACAGGAGAAAAAAATAACTCTTTTCTCATTTGTTGAGTTTTGCCTCTGGGGTGCTATGGATGATATGACCAACTTTCAGCGTAATCTTAATATCGGTGAGGTAGAAGTAGAAAATGAGACTATTTTTCACAAGACCGAGTATAGAGAACGGCGGAATCATTATGCATACTTTACCTGCAGCCAAAAAATAGATGGGTTTGATGCCAGCCGCGATGCTTTTATCGGTGTTCATAACGGATTCGGAAATCCCAAAAATGTTATTAGTGGAAAGTGCACTAACTCCATTTCAAATGGCTGGTATCCGGTTGGTGTTCATCAGGTTAATATTAATCTAAAGCCGGGACAAAAGAAAAATCTTCATTTTATATTGGGTTATATGGAGAACAAAGAAGATGAAAAATTTTCGGCTCCCAATGTTATAAATAAGAAGTCCCTATGGGCTAAATTGAAAGTTTATAAAAATTCTGGAGTTGTAAATAAAGCCTTTAATGAATTAAAGATGTATTGGGCTGAACTGCTTGGTAGATATAGGGTAGAAATAGATAATGAGCATGTAAAACGTATGGTTAATGTATGGAACCAGTACCAGTGTATGGTAACTTTTAACTTATCCCGCTCTGCCTCCTTTTATGAGTCAGGTATTGGCCGTGGGATGGGATTCCGGGACTCCAATCAGGATTTACTTGGTTTTGTGCATATGGTTCCGGAACGTGCGCGGCAGAGAATCCTGGATATTACTGCTGTACAGCATTCTGACGGGAGTTGCTACCACCAGTACCAGCCGCTGACCAGGGAGGGAAATAAGGATGTAGGTGCAGGATTTAATGACGACCCGTTATGGCTCATAGTTTCTACCTGCGCATATATTAAAGAAACCGGAGATTATTCAATACTGGATGAAGTAGTTGATTATTCAGATGTCCCTGATAGTAAGTCTATTCTTCTTGAGCATCTTTTTCTCTCCATAAAATATACTCTTAAAAACCTGGGTCCGCACAACCTTCCTCTTGTAGGGCATGCTGACTGGAATGATTGTCTGAACCTGAATTGTTTATCAAAGCAACCTGGAGAGAGTTTCCAGACTTACGGGGATAAACTGGGTGGGGTAGCTGAATCAGTTATGATTGCGGGGCTGTTTCTATATGCCTGCCGTGAGCTGGTCACGCTCTTGCAAAAGGTTGGCGCTAAAGAAAAAATTGATGAAATACAGAAGGGATATGAACTTGTCAGAAAAGCAGTGGAAGTGTACGGATGGGATGGCGAATGGTTCCTGAGAGCTTATGATTATTATGGGAAAAAGGTAGGTTCTAAAGAATGTGAGGAAGGAAAGATATTTATTGTATCGCAGGGCTGGTGTATTATGGGCGGCATTGGTCTGGAAAATGGAATGGCTCGCAAAGCTTTGGATAGTGTAGAGAAACATCTATCAACTCCTTATGGAATAGTTCTACATCAACCTGCGTATTCACACTATTACCTGAATTTAGGAGAAATTTCTTCCTATCCACCGGGATACAAGGAAAATGCTGGAATATTCAGTCATAATAATACGTGGATATCCATAGCTGAAACTATTCTGGGAAATGGTGAGAAAGCCTTTGATTATTATTTGCGTATCTGCCCCAGTACCAAAGAAGATAGTATAGAAACCTATCGCTGTGAACCATATTGTTACTCTCAGATGATTGCCGGCAGGGATGCTCCTACTTATGGTGAGGCAAAAAATTCCTGGCTTACGGGTGCAGCAGCCTGGAGTTTTGTAAATATTTCTCAGGCAATTCTGGGAATTAAACCTGATTACGAGGGATTGTTAATAGAGCCCTGCCTGCCGAGCAGTTGTACTGGTTATAAGGTAGAAAGAGTGTTCAGAGGAGTTAAATATAGAATTGAGGTAAAAAAACCGAAAGGAATTTCCAAAGGAGTATCCAGAATAATCCTGGATAAAAAAGAACTTGGATCAAATATACTCCCTATTTTAAAAGATAATAAAACTCATCTTGTAGAAGTTTATATGTAATGATGCTTCTTATTATGAAGAGTATTTATTTTATGATATATATGAGCTATATGAGAAGGTCAGGCCGAGTTATACGTGAATATTATAAGTAAAGTTTTCTTATTTGTGATTTTAACTAAGAACCGGATATGAGTATGATTTTAATGAAACTAGATATATTATGATTGATAAATGGTAAAAGTATATCGATGAAGAAGATAGCTGAATAAATGAATAATAATCTGTTCAAATGTGTTTTGTGTGTAGAATATGAATTTGGCTTATTTAATAAAAGATATGTAAATTTAAAAAGTAAAACAGTCAAGCAATGGAGGTAAAGTGATAGAAAAATTTAAAGAAAATTTTATTTTTGGTACTGCCACGTCATCTTATCAAATTGAAGGAGCTGCTGCCGAGGACGGCAGGAGTCTATCCATCTGGGATGTATTCTGTAAAAAACCCGGTAAGATATATGGAAATCATAATGGAGATATTGCATGTGACCATTATCACAAGTACAAAGAAGATGTAGAGTTAATGTCAGATATTGGTGTGAATGCATATAGATTTTCAATTTCATGGCCCAGAATTTTTCCAGAAAAGGGAAAATACAATCCGAAAGGAATGGAATTTTATAAAAGATTGGTCAATGAACTATGTGAGAAAGGTATAAAGCCAGCTGTTACCCTGTATCACTGGGACTTACCGTTATGGGCTTATGAGATGGGCGGGTGGTTGAATAGAGATTCGGTCAAGTGGTTTGAAGAATATGCCGTTAAGGTATTTGAAGAACTTAATGATTCTGTAAAGTTATGGATAACTCATAACGAGCCACTCTGCGCATCGATTCTTGGCTATTATGAGGGGACGCATGCGCCAGGGCATAAAAATTTGAGAGAAGCCTTGATAGCAGCGCATCATATTTTGTTATCCCATGGAGCTGCAGTTGAAGATTTTAGAAAATTTAATTTTAAAAACAGCAAAATCGGAATAACTCTTAACTTAATTCCCTCATATCCTGCTTCTGGTTCTGAAGAAGATATAAAAGCGGCTTTTATATCTGACGGCTATCATAATAGATGGTTTTTAGATCCTATTTTTAAAGACTCATACCCTGAAGATATGAAAGAAGCCTATAAAGAATTTATAGGTGAGTTTGATTTTATAAATGATGGAGATTTACAAAAGATATCAATTAAAAATGATTTTTTAGGAATAAATTATTACAGCCGTGAGTTGATTAAATTTTCTGAAGATTCAAAGTTAAATTATAAATCAGTGCACGGTAATTTTGAGAGAACCACTATGGATTGGGAAATAGCGCCGGAAGCTTTATATGACCTTATAATGAGGCTTAGAGAAGAGTATACACATGTGCCTATATATATTACAGAAAATGGTGCTGCTTTTAATGACAGGGTATCCAGGAATGGAAAAGTGCATGATAATAAACGCATAGACTATGTCAGAAGACATTTAAAAAAGATTGTGAAACTGAATGAGCAGGGAGCAGACATAAGAGGGTATTTCATATGGTCTTTAATAGACAATTTTGAATGGGCGAATGGTTACTCGCGTAGATTCGGAATTGTTTATATGGATTATGAAACACAGGATAGGATATTAAAGGATAGTGCAGTATGGTATAAGGATTTAATTAAGAGGAGGATTATAGAATAATCTCCTGTACCTTTTTATTTTTTATTAAAGAGTAAAGTGCAATAATTGTATTATATTGTACTTTACTCTTTCTTTTTATAAAATTAACCCAAATGAAAAAAGATATGATGTTATAATATAATTTAATTTAAAATAAAGAAAAGCATTTAACTAAAAAGTATGTCTATTAATATTTTAATATATAAGCCTGAAAGGGAAAGTAATGGCAGAAAATACTAAAGAAACAATAATAGTTCAGATCTCTGATATTCATGTTGGTGAAAAACATTTTGTACCCAGTCTTCTTACCAGGTGCATTGATGAAGTAAATGAGCTTAATCCTGATATAGTAATTATAACCGGGGACCTTACTGCCAATGGCTTCAGGATGGAATATGATACTGTAAAGAACTATCTTGCGCCTATAAAATGTAAAAATCTGCTGGTCCAGTTAGGGAACCATGATTCCAGGAATGTGGGATACCTTCATTTTGAAGATATCTTTGGAAGCAGATATATTTCTTTTAGCAGTAGTAAGGTAACTATTGTGGGAGCTGATTCGAGTGAACCGGATCTGGATAATGGACAGATAGGAAGAGAACATTATGAATGGATTAAAAATGAGTTCAGTAAATGCGACGATGGAAAATTTAAGATTTTTGCCATGCACCATCATTTAGTATCAGTCCCAAGCACAGGCAGGGAGAGAAATATCGTAAATGATGCCGGCGATGTTCTGGAAACAGTGGTTGACGCCGGGGTGGATATGGTGCTGAACGGACATAAACATGTGCCGTACCTCTGGAGAGTAGAAGACCTGCTGGTAGTTACTGCTGGAACAGTTTCCTGCCTTAGATTAAGAGGAAAGATTGAGCCCAGTTATAATATTATATATGTCAGGGAGAAAGAAATTGATATATACAGAAGATCACCTTTTGATAAAGTTGAAAAAATTTTAGGTGTGAAAAGAAGAGAGGGAAAGGGCAAACTCTGTGATAAGTTTATTAAAGAGAAAAAACAATAAGGGTAAAAATTTAATTGCATTAGTAGACGGTGAGCATTATCCGCAGGTAACTTATGATGCATTAGCAATGCTTAAGAAAATCTATCCTGGCAATTTTAAGGGTATTATTTTTCTTGGTGGGACTGAAAAGTTAGTGATAAACAATCTGGAGGATTTTTTTGGGGAAGAAGTTTATACAATTAAAGATATTGATATAGATTTTAGAGCAGCACTTGAACATTTTAAGCCGGATATTGTTTATGATTTAAGTGATGAGCCGATAGTAGATTGTGTGGTTAGAATGAAAATAGCTTCTTTTTGTCTCGCAGGTAAATGTAGTTATATGGGCCCTGACTTTTTATTTTCTTATGAGAAAGAAGATATGCACTGCATAAAACCTACTATATCTATTATTGGAACAGGAAAGAGGGTTGGCAAAACTGCAGTTAGCTCTTATATATATAAAATATATGCCAGGCAAGATGTTAACGTCTGTATTGTTGCTGTGGGTAGAGGAGGGCCTGAAAGTCCTCAGATTATTAGAGGTGATAAAATAGATATTACTCCTGAATATCTCCTGGGTATCAGTAATAAGGGTATGCATGCGAGTTCAGATTATATAGAAGATGCTCTTACCAGCAAGAGCGCCACTGTTGGCTGCAGAAGGTGCGGAGGAGGTTTTGGAGGTAGGATTTTCATGTCTAATATAAAAGAAGGTATAGATATTGCTGTAAAATTAAATCCTGACCTGATAATAGTAGAAGGAAGCGGCGCTTCTGTCCCGGATGTGGAAACAGATGCCAGTATATATGTAATTGGTGCTGGCCAGAGTTGGGAAAATATAATAGGTTATTTGGGAATTTATAGAATAATATCTGCGGATTTGATAATTATTACAATGTGTGAGAAGCCGATGTCTGATCGAAAGAAAGTAATTTTTTTAGAAAAAGAAATTAAAAAAATAAATTCAAAGGCTAAGATTATAAAAACAGTTTTTAGACCGCAGCCTTTATCTGATATTAGTGGTAAAAAGATTTTTATGGCTATGACTGCTAATAAAATTGTTGAATCTATAATTAAGAATTATGTAGAGAGCAATTTTAATTGCAGTGTTAAACAAATGAGTTTCAATCTTGGGAATAGAGAAAAGCTTAGAAAGGACCTGGAAAAAAATTGTGATTACGACACAATACTGACAGAATTAAAAGCGGCATCAGTGGATGTTTTAACAGATTATGCTTTTAAGCATAAAAAAGAAATAGTATATATGAATAACATTCCAATCATATCAGGTAGTAAGGGAGTTCTGGAAAGAGAATTAAAAAAAATATTCTTAAGAGGGAAAGATTAATATGGATTTAAGAAATAAAGATGAAGCAGGCCCCAGGGTAATAGTAATTTCCGATAAAAAAGGTGGTCTGCCATTTTCCAAAGGAATACTTGCCTCATCTATTTCAGTGACTGGTCTGGATATAATAACTGCTCATAAAATTGCGCTTGAAATCCAGGATTATTTTCTAAAAAATAAAATATATTCTCTTTCTCTTGGTGAATTAAGATCACTGGCATTCAGGTTTATAAAAGATAGGGTTAGCTTAGAGTATGCTGAGAGATACTTACTCTGGCAATCTGTGGGCAAACTTGAAAAACCAATTATAATACTTATTGGTGGGTCAACTGGCGTAGGGAAGTCAACCATAGCTACCATACTGGCCAATAGATTAAATGTAACCAGAGTAGTTTCAACAGATGCTATAAGAGAAATTATGAGGACTTCAGTATCTAAGAAATTAATCAGTTCTCTTAAAGGCTCTTCTTATAATGCATACGAAAGTTTAACTTTTCCGCCTTCCGGAGAAGAACCGGTTATTTTGGGTTTTAAAGAGCAGGCATCAGCAGTGAATGTAGGAATAGAA
>Ga0307928_10000712_pt1 | contig 25133 bp, 40 predicted proteins | sample AceLakmetagen232_FD_201815 | JGI IMG/M metagenome (GOLD analysis project Ga0307928, IMG submission 201815) | Saline water microbial communities from Ace Lake, Antarctica - #232 | ecosystem: Environmental > Aquatic > Non-marine Saline and Alkaline > Saline | place: Antarctica: Ace Lake... | reverse complement strand
TGCCCCCACTTCCTCTTTAGCCTCATCATGGAAGGCAAGCCCTGCCCCATGTTCAGAGGGCTCATAAGCGGACTCACTTAATACCTCCAGGATAGTATCAGCTAAATCATTTACCCGATCCTTGATTTCCTTCTTCTTAAAATATTCTTTCAAAGATTCACCATACCCTTCCCAGTTATCAACCCTTCCCAGTTATCAACCCCTCCAACTTAACTTCTTTATCCCGAAGCTCCTGTAGCCTTCCCAATGTTACCACTCTAGTAGTATCACTCATTTTCTCTCTCCCTCAGTTTATGGTAGCCCTCGATAAGTAGCGGTAAAATATTATCTATCTTCTCGTCCTGATACCGATAGATATAGAGTTCAGTCTGACCACACCGGAAAGTCTCGATCTTGTAACGAACAATATCGAAAGTGTTTTGGGAAGGGGAAGCCGATGCATCTGTTATTAACTTAGCCTCATAGGGACTAGGGAGCAAAGGAACTCTGACTTCATCAAGTAGCTCACCTTTCCTGTACTCCCCATCCCGTGGGCCTCCAACCATTAGAACTCTCATTTCTGAGCCATAGCAACAGTCTTCTCATTCACCTCTGCTTCGAGGAAGATGATATTGCCTTTATGGGCTGACAGTTCTACTTCGTTCCCATCTTTCAACTTAGCATGGATCGTGACATCCTCTGTCAAGGTGAAAGCCGTTAGTCTGGGTGGCTTAGTCGGGGCTGCTTTCAATGCAGCGATGAGCATCCCTATCATCAGCACTACTATGACTAAGGTTACCCAGTCGCCGTTGAATAGTTTGTAGTGTATGCAATTAAATATGTCTAATACTTTATTCATTAGTTTCTCCGAAGGATAAAGGTATCTTAGCTTCTTTCATAATCATCCTCTTGTGATCAAGGAACCTCTTAGGGTCTCCTCCCTGAGTGGGTTTGGTCCCAACACATTTAGCATAGCCGATATCTTTGTCAACACAAGAGTCGAAACCGAGTAGCGTCATTCTAGTTGCTCCGAACCTTTGGACCATCCGCATAGCTACAATAACAGTTAGACAACTCTTAAGTTCGAACTCCTCCATATGGAAGACGATCTTATTGTCCAAATCTGCATAGTGTAAACGCGCTGAGTATGCTACTAGTAACTTAGCGTCTTTAGGTCGGCACGTGTCCTTGAGGCTCATGTCCTGTTGAATGCAAAAGATGGGGTTCCTCAGCCCGAGGCTCTCAATCTTATGTATTGACTCATTGATGCAAATCATCGGGATGTCCGGTTTGAAATCACTTGCTACCATATGATCTAGACTCGGGCCTTTACCTATTATGTAACATGCTTTGTTTGCAAAGACACTCCGTAAGTCCTCGATCAGTCCTCCCTCGATGCAGTAGGGTAACCAGCTCAGTTCATGTGGCACCCTGATGTACTCATCATCGAAACGCTTCTCTAGTGCCTTGTTCTTCCTAGCCAAGGCAAAGGCTCCATCAGGAGTCTTTCGGATCCTGACACCATCAACAATATCTGGCAACTCTGCGACCCGACTGACAGCAGCCTTGTTCTTTCGGCTCGCTTGGTGATGCTCAATAAAGAGTTCACTTCGTCCTTTCTCCCACGGATTGTCAAAGATTTTACAGTAACCCTGTGCCAGATGGTACGGTGTTATGTTGCTCTTATTAAGAACAGTCAACAACGTCTTCTGATCCCAAACACCAGGATTCTTCTTCTGCTCCTCTACCCACTTCTCAACTAAGGGGATAGCTCCCTGCTTAAGGTAGATGGTGCCAGACAGTAGTTCCCTTTCCCCATTCTTATGTAGCTTATAGTAGATACCAATGGCAGGGCCACATTCTATCTCAGGTACCTTATGGATAATTGCATCGGCATCCACATACAGGATGTCTTCATCGCAATCGTTGAGGCAGTCAAGAAGGAAACTGGGTTTGATGCCGCAGTTAGCTACCCAGCAACCACGATTTATGTACCCTTTTATTTTGTATCTCAACCCTAGGGCAATAAGGCTCTCCTCCAGTTTGAGAACGATTTCCTCATAGGGGGTATCTTTCGTATAGAAGGCACATATTAAAGGTGGTTCAATTAACCCATTCATTGGTCAACACCACAGTTTGGACAGTAGTAACACTGATCGCCCTCATCCCAGTCTGCGACACCAATAGATTCGCCACATGCTTCACAATCTTCTGCCTCGTAGCCTGGCTCATAGTCTGTTTCTTCTGTTCCATCGTCAACAGCATCTCGCATTATTCTCTCCTCTCAAAAAGATTCAACATCTTCTCCTAGGTCTCCGAACGGGGGCACCCCGACTGATTCGAGATGCTGCTCCATTGCAACACCAACAAGAGTACCAATGATCTCAATATATGTTAGATCGTTCTCAACAGCGTGACGTTCAATTAAAGTATTTAGGTCACTAGTGAACTGGATCAAACCAACACGGGTCACAGCTTTACGTAGTTCATCCTTTTCAACCTCGTCGCCTAATACCATATTAGAATAATCCTTTCAAACACATCTTCCTGTAACACTCGGCTGTTGCTACGCAATCAGCAACAGCATCATGCGCATCATGGTTCACGACACCAAGCTTATTACAAAGCCAAGCTAGGTTCACCTTACTGAATGGCACCTTCTCAGCATGGAAAGCAGCTCTGTCGTTCATGTACAGTGCAGCGATCATAGTATCACGATAATGGTAATCAAAGATGTCTTGGTACCTCGCAACACCTAACCACTGTTCGATGAATGCTTTATCAAAGCCATAGTTTTGCCCTAATGGTTCGACCTTACACCGATTCATCCCTTTACCGTACCGAGTCATTGGCAGGTCTAACTTGTCAACCCATTCCTCAAGCATCTCTGCAGCCTGTTCACGGTCGAAGCCACGTTGCACCGCTTCCATGATCTTAGCCTTGTTCATCTTGAAGACAGGTATTGTCCAATCAATGTGACCAATATGGTCTGGCTTAATCAGCATGGTGAACGGCATCCGTTTCTTATTTGGCTGTAGATTATCCGTAAGGGGAAGGATGCATATCTGCCAAATCTCATGGAACCTTGGATCAAGGCCAGTTGTTTCAGTGTCGATGCAGCACATCATTTTACCATTCAAGTGTTGCATAACGTCCCCTTCCTAGTCCGTAGACACTCAGCCACAGTATGGGGGTTACACTGGTACTTATCAGCGAGCCAACTAATATCATTCTCCTCTTGCCAAATCCCTATCTCAGTTGGGTAGTTGAAACTATTGTTATAAGGATAGAACCGATAAACATCCTCTCCAGGGATAACAATATAATCGTACCGTGTTGCGTCACCTGGCTCACTGATAACATGAGTCACTTTCATTTCTGTTACGTTCTTCATCTTGCCTCCTTAATCCAAAGAATTTCCTCTGCTGAGTGGTAGCCTTCCAGCCCTTTCATGTGGGCTTTCCCATTGCCTTCCGTATTACTATTACCCGCCATTGTACATGTGACGTTCCAAGAGATGCGGTCATCCCATTGGAAGTCGTCGTATAGCGGATTGCTGAATCCGCTCAAAGCCACGAACCCTTCCATGCCTTGAATATAGTTCAGCATCTTACGATGATCATCGTGGTTCATGGCATAGTGATAACCTCCACTATCAGTCGCCACATAGGGAGGGTCTAAATAGAATACTGCATCGCTGTTATCATAGTCCCTTAGTATCTTTTCCCAAGATGCATTCTCGAACTGAACACTTTCCAGTCTTCGATGCACCTTGTCAAAGCCAGCGATCTTCCGCCTTATCTGACCAGCCATACCTGCACTATTAACAGTCCTTCCCCAAGCATCTCCCTTGCTCCCGAAGGAGTAAGCCATTGAGTAGTACCAACGTGCAGCCCGCTCCACAGGATCATGGCAGTCTTTCCATGTTGCTCTGCACTCGATATATTCCTCTTTGGCATGTACTGTATTTTCTAGCCAGTCCGTAAGTTCATCGAACATTGCAGGGTCACGCAGGCACCGATAGAAACAAACAACGCCGCCGAAGCGGTCGTTATAAACATCTAATTTCGATGCCCTGCGATTCAAGAGTACGACACCTGAGCCTCCGAACACTTCAATATATGATTTACCATAAGGGAGCATAGGAAGGATGTGTTTAAGACTCTTCGTCTTACTTCCAACGTATCCGAATGGCGCACGCAGTACTGGCTCATCAGTGATGTCATCATCCTCTAAGCCATCAAACAATCCAAGCATATTATTCTTTCTCCAAGTCGGCCCACATCAGAAACAAAGCACAACAAATTGCGTGAGCCAAGTGATGTTCACCTGATTCAGGGTCATTCTTTTCGCCATCCCACCAAGCTTCAACATGTCTTAAAGCAGCAGCATAATACTTTTCTGGATTCTTCTCGACAACCATATGCCAGTTCTCATCACCATACTTGCCTGCTCCAAAGGTAATAACAGCCACAACCTTAGCCCACGTCCCCTTGGGAACTAGATCGTAACGGAGCTTGCCATTATCATCCTTGCGACCTTCATTGAGGGTTTTAATGGTGTTGATAGCTTGCTCAACAGCTTTAGGAGACTCGCCTAAGACTCCAGGTGTCACTCCATCGAAGCCATAGGCTTCTGCTTGTTTCTTAGTCATAGTGACCTTCTTAGCATCAGCTAGCTCACGAAGGTTCTCACAGTATACGTCATTACTCTTGTCACTGGTAACGACAGGTATCTCAACGACTTCAGCAGTTTCATCATACATGATCATCGTTGCCTTCTGCCCTACAATAATCTTGAAGCCATTTAGATACTTAATGAAATCAACAAGGGTACTTTCAATATAAGGCATTTGGTTGTCTCTACAATGAAGCACATACTTACCACACAGCATCAACTGCACCACAAGTCCATCTGATAGGAACTCATGCTTTAGGGTAAGAGTCCAGTAGTTCTCGTCTGGAACAAACAGCATAGTGAAACTGTACCCTGCGTCAGTTAGTGCCTCATGTATATCATCCTGAGTGATAAGATCAGGGTACTCGAAATACGAAATACAATTGATGAAGTCATCAAGAGTTCCCTTAGTCCAAGCCAGCCCGCTGCCTAGCCTATACTCTGACCCTAATATCGTTGCTCGAAAGTGAAAGATTTCTTCCTCGACATCAGGCAGCCTAACAATAATTCTCCAGAACCCACCCTCCTTATGCCACTTAGAATCGTAATCGAACCCTGCAGCTTCAAGAGCATCATACAAATCAGCTCCATCTGGTACATTCAGTTTCTTCTCCTTCTTATAGCCCTCAAGAAGCTCTATGATCTCAGAGATGGTTTCTTCAGAAGTACACATATTCTTCCTCCAATAAAGGAAGCGATCAACCTCTGCATCCCATTCGACATAGAACTGTAAGTAACTGTTCTCCAAGTACTGAGCATCGAAGCCTGCACCTTCTAAGGTAAAGACAAAGCAGTCCTTACCTTCTACTGGTGCATAACGTACTACGTACCCTGCGTCTGTAAGTGCCTCGCCTAATTTTAAATATTCCATTCTGCTACTTTTCTCCCATTCGTCTGTCACTTTTTTCTCCCATACGTAAATTTACCTGCTTCTTCAAGGATGTCTAAATCATCGGTACGAACTAGGTTCACGCCTAAGAATGTGTCTTCTTCAAGGTCAATCAACTGCTCTAGATTTTGCTCGAAAGCAAACATCAGTTGGTTACGAAGATTCTTAGGTATTGTATTCAGAAGGTCTTTAATCACAATTAGACTCCTCTAAGTAACCGTCCGTCACAATGAATTTTTCCCTCCTCTCGATCTCCGTATTTCGCCAAGCGATGTTACCTATGCAATGTTTTGCCGAACCTCGCTCTCTCCCCTTGACAAACGGTAGGTCGACTTTCTTACCAATTGCGATCTTAGACCAGTTATGTGACTCGCCAGGATCAATCCATCCTTGCAGTTGGTCATAGAAATCACTAACATAAATATGGTAGCCTGGAGCATGAACACACTTCTCATCGATGAAGCATTCCATGTCATTCTTATTACGGTCCTGAGCTGATTGCTTCTCTGATGTTTCAACAGTCGGAACACGTAATCTATCATTCGATGGAGGGAGCTCCAAGTCTAATAAAGAACCAAGGAAATCCGGTGCCTCCTTCTCCAAACGTTGGAACAGTTCCATTTTGTTAATCATCTCTGTTGGATCAAGTTGGTCAACATACGTCATTGTGATACGTGTGTCGCCAGGGAATACCGGACAGAAATTGGGATCGTTCGCACAATGTATCCAGTGCGTATAGTTCGGTGATGTATAAGGCGTGTCACCTTTACCGTGAATAAGCAATTCTCTTGCAGTAACCCATTCCTTAATCCGATTATAGGCATGAGTATGCTTCTGTAAATCCTTCTCATCAATATAGCATAGTATCTTACCTTCCAGTTCCTTGTTAAAGGAAGCAGTGCTACTCATTGCAGCTGATGCATCCATCACACCTGTTGTCAGCAAAAGACTGATTGCCTCAAAGAATACACTCTTACCACTATTCTGTGGTCCGAAGAGAAAGATGTAAGGCAATGGATGGTCAGGGAACTGAAACAATGCAGCAATCCAACACTTCAAGTACTCTGCACCATTAGCAATACCATTAGCTCTGCACCAGCCATGGCTATGAACGGCTTCGTTCAACCCTTTGCCACACCTTTCAAGGATGCTGTTCCATGTTGGGTAATGACGACTGGCTTCGCTACTCGCAGTGAATCTCATTTGAGCTGAGTTCTTATTCCATTCTCTATTTCCAGGAAACTCAGGTTCAAAAGGTTTGCAAACAACTGACCAAGGCCGTGAGATTTGTGTTCCAAGGATGATATCAGTCTCGCCAGCCTTGTGGCCAAGGCTCTTTAGGTAGTCCTTGATGTTTGCTTTAGGCTCTGTCTGCCAAATATTGTTGGCATACATCGACCATCCACAATCCTTTGTATCAGTGCCTGCAACTAAGTGTCTGATGAGATCATCATAGTTCATTGTCTCAGGCTCGTAGACTGCACGGTGCTTGGGAGCTGCAACCTGAACCCAAGGCTTATTCTTCTCGCTAAGCCACCCATCCATTTTAACATCATTATCGGTTGCTTCTTTATCTATTTCAATAATGACTTCATTGTCCTTACTCATCTTCAGTTTAGCTCTACGCGCAACTAGCTTGCGATCGATATCCGTATGGACACCTAACAACTGCATAGCTGCAATAGCTTGTTCAGCCTCACGGAAGACATATGCACCTTTTGGATCCTTTATACCATCATGCATTCGACAGGCTGTAATGAAATCAGCATCACGGTTCAGGTAACACCTTGTCCATCCCTGTCCGTCCTGTTGCCAACTTTTATGCTCAGTGATGCCCGGAGTGAATCTACGCACACCCCATGCCCCCGCACGTAAAGGAAAGCAAAAGCAGTTCTGCTCATTCAGATTGTTACCTTGTGATGTTGTAACAAAGACTCCTGCCAGACTTAATACATCATGCGCCTGTGCAAGAACAGAGGTATGTGTAACAAGCATCTGATTATCACTATCCCACCACCAGATAACGTTGTTACCTTGCTCTTGTAGGTAAGTAATCAATTTCTTGTGCCCATCATCCAATGTGATGTGAGTACGTTGCCCACTTAACGAATCAAAGAGATCAGCTTTACCATTCTCTTCGATGTTTTGTGGCAAGTTCTTACGCCTCGAACCATTCACTACTTTGATGTGGTCTTTCCAGTTAGCAGGAACATCCTGTAGCATTCCACCTTGTTTCACTAATTTTAACCCAGGAGTTCCTTTCATCTTACGATGCCATACCCACATATTCCCACCGCATCCATCCACCTTAGCTTGGAAATCGATCCCTACAAGCGCACTCATTTGACCGAGTATTGCTCTTGCTAAGGCTGCATGTTCTGTATGGGTGCTAGTTGGTACTTCTGGAAGAAAGACGTATAGGTGATACCCACTTCCAGATGTGGAGTACCTTACTGTTACCCAGTCAATATGATGTACGGCATCAACTATTTCTTTCAACTCTGCAGGTGTTAATCCCTCCGCATGATTAACAATAGAGTCAAAATCGTACGCCACCCACTTAGATGTTTTGTTCTTCCAATCCCACCCCGTCATGCCAATTGCTTCAACATGCCGCGCGAGATCATACTTCATCAAACTGTCTTCAAACTCAGGGTTCTTGTTTGCATTCCATGGCACACGAAAGGACTTCCAAGTAGTTGAACCATCAGTCCATCCTACCCATTTCTTTCCAAGGTATTCGCCATCAATACGTTCACCCCTGTCCTGAGCTACATTCACCTGCACTTCCATGCTGTAGCTGTATAACTCCGCCAAGTCAAGGATTGTTGATGCTTTTAAAAAGTTATCAACTGCTCCTGTCTTAGTGGGCAACTCTGAACCCGCCATTCTCTCCTCCTTACCAGTGATGATTCCATCCTTGGATGCTTTTGACTGATGTGATGATTCTGATAAATGGTTAAATCATCACATCAGCCACCATGGGTCAGTGTGACCTAATATATAATACGGCATTTACCATTATTTGTCAACTAAAAAATGTAAGTCATTGCAAGCTATGGGTTTACAACTATCTATTATTACTGCTCCTATATCCTATATATTGAATAATAATAATAATAATAATATATAAGTAAATAGGGTTTTAGGCCAAAGTAGTTAGTGGAAAGTATAGCCAAAATAACCAGTTTTAGTTGACAAAATTGCTTCCTTTATATAGGGATTTTGGTCAAAAGAAAATTAATATTCTAGTTGACAAAATGCCAATAATACCGTAATATACTATAGGCAATAAGCTCTCGGGTATTTTCCGATTATCTATTATGTAGTAAATCATCCCATCATGTGATGGGATGATTTCATCACATCGTGTGATGTGATGATTTCGTTTAGGCTGATGATTCATCAAACAAGGCACTGAGCTGGAAAGATGAATCATCAACGAAGGAGACAAAGATGGCAGGAACAGAATTGAAGGAAATTGCAATTGGGCAGATTCGGGAAAATCCCGATGCAATTCGTGTAGTCAACCGGAAGGCAGAAGGTTACCTTGGATTGGTTGAATCCATCAAGGCAATCGGCTTCACTCTCAGTACCATCACCGTTCGGCCTTTCGTTGAAGGTGGTGAAACATTCTATGTTGTATGTGATGGTATGCACCGTTACCTCGCTGCAAAGGATTGTGGTCTTGATGTTATTCCTTGTCAGATCTCTACCATGGAAGATGATGCAGCTGTTGAAGCAAGTATCATGGCTAACGTCCATCGTAAAGATACCAGTGCAAGTGAATACCGTTCAGGTCTTCTCAATATCCTGCAACGCAATCCAATGATGACTGAAGCTGAGCTTGCAGTTCGTTTGGCTAAGAGTCCTACTTGGGTTCAGAACATGCTACGTCTCAACAAGATTGAGAATGATGAAATCATCGCTCTCATTGACAGGGGTGCTATTAGCCTGGCAAATGCTTATGCCCTTGCTAAGCTCCCCGCAGAAGAGCAGGTTAACTTCCTGACTGATGCCCAGACCCTCTCACCAGAGGAATTCTGTCCTAAAGTTGCTGCACGTAGCAAAGAGATAAAGGATGCGAAGCGTCGGGGTGAAGATCCTAATGCCGCAACCTTTACTCCTGCAGAGTTCATGCAGAAGATGACTGTTGTTAAAGAGCAACGGGATTCCGGCGAAGTTGGTAATGCACTCATCGCTGAGACTGGTGTATCAACTGCTGCAGAAGGCTTTGCACTGGCTCTCAACTGGATGCTTCACGCTGATGTATTTAGTGTGGCAGAACAGAAAGGAACTTGGGAAGCTAAAGAAGCAGCGCGGGCTGAGAAGAAACGTCAGAGGGCTGTTGAGAAAGCAGCTAAAGACAAAGAGAAGGCTCAGGTTAAACTTGAAGAAGCCGCTAAAGCAGAAGCAGCTATTGCCGGTTAGTACCAAATTGATGTTAGCATCAATAGGCACACCACTTTTGTGGAGGCCGTAGTGTTGCGTGTTGCCGCACCCTACCTTTCCCGAGGGCGATGCTTCTGCCTCCACTTTATTTCTTATACTTATACTTATACTTAGAAAAGAGAAAATATGTCCACTGAGAACCCTCTTGCAACAATGCAAGATGCCCCAACAGCCATTGCTTGTGATGATGCTGCCTTCAAGGCCACTACTTCAAGCAAGTCTTACCTGTCTCGCCTTCAGCTGATGACTTCTAACTCAGAGAAGTGCAAGTCAGGTGAGTTCCCAATCAACCACTGGGCTAGAGTAGCAGACTCTGACCATCGTGACTTGGGCGAGAATGTTGACATCCTTATTGTTGCGTGGCGTCCTCTCGCAATCGAGAACACACCGGAAGGTGAATTCCTCTCATGCTACGATCCTGAAAGCGAAGAGTTTGCTCGCATCCAGAAGATCGCAGACAAACCTGGGTTGAATGGTTGCATGTACGGCCCACAGTTCCTTGTATGGGTTCCTTCGCAAGAAGAATTCATGTCAATGTTATGTGGTAGCAAGACAGCTCGTAGAGCATCTTCCAGTGTCAAGGCGTTGATGCAGAATGCTGGCACCTTGGGAAGTCAAAAGATCGAAGGCAAGGATTTCACTTGGTTTGGAATGACTTGTCAGGCTTGTACTACTCCCTTTGAAATGCCATCCGAAGAAGAGTGTCGAGCCGTGATGACAGAGTTCGCCAATCCTCCTGAACCGGAGATTGAAAAGGTCAAAGAAGGCGAAGTAGCCGGTGACCGCGAGTAAGATGAAGGCGCGGTGGCCGCGTATAAATGCCACCATCAGTCGGGGGTGGGTCATCTGCCCTCGGCTTTTTATTTAATATTAAGAGTGAGGACTGTTGGTAACCCATCAGGGCGAGAACTGTCGGTAACTCAGTCGTGGTGGCCGACTATAATGCTACCGATTCGCCAAGGCATCGTTGCGTAAGGTATACCTAAAACGCAGGTGGTGGCGTTAGATGGGAGGCATCCTATCTAAGGTGGTGGTTCAATTCCGCCCCTTGGCTCCATATTATTCGGGGAGAGGTAGTGTAAGGAACACGCCGGAGGCGGTAAAACCGCTTACCTGAACTGCAGGATCAAGACCTGTCCTCTCCCCATCTTTTGGAGTACCAATGATGAAGAAATGTCCTAAGTGCCGTGAAGAGAAAGCAGGTCACGAGTTCACTACTAGTACTTTTACGAAGTGTGGTCTACAGAGCTGGTGTAAAGAGTGCAATAGGATAATGGAAAGAGCAAGACACGAGAGCAGGAAAAGTTATAATCGAGATGACCTCCTTAGATCAGAATATGGAGTTTCGCTTGATGAATACAATGAAATCCTTACAGAGCAGAACGGTGTTTGTTGGATCTGCCAGAAAGCTACAACTAAAATGTGTCTTGATCATTGTCATGAAACAGGTGAAATTAGAGGAATTCTTTGTAATAAATGTAATATAGGCTTAGGGCACTTTCAAGATGACATTGCTTTATTAGAAAGGGCTCTTGAATATATGAAGAAGCCCAAAAGGGTCAGATCATTTGGGCACATCCTAAAAGGATTATAATGGATTACAAACTACAACCTCTTACCATTCAACAAACAAACTGGGCCGCTTACATCCCCATGTATAGCGAGCTTTTCGACTGTAGCCCTACTAGAGTATTAGATGATGCAGGCATCAAGTTGGATAAGCCTCACTCGCTCACTGCTTCAATGCGCCACCACTATAAGGGAGACATCAATAAGCATGCAACTTTCTCCTTCGTTGGCACAGCTAGTAGCGATATGCTGATTGAGCTTGCTAACTGTACTGATATAGATGTCATATCAAAAGAGTCAACAGAAGAGCGCGGTATCTATATTTTCATAGCTAGTGCAACTCTTTCAACATGGAAGCAAGCAACAGATAACCTAACTACTTGTAGTAAACATACCCGTTTGATGGGCGAACGTTTCGTTTCTTTCATTAAGATGGCTGGGTATATTTTATAACTTATATTCAGCCTTGGAGCAATATTATGGCTACCGATAATCGAGAAGAAGTACAGCTTAAAGCAGGAAACTACTGGATCAAGTCAACCTTGATTTATGATGATGGTCGCATCTATGTAGCTTTCCCTTTTAACAGGCCATTAATGGCTGAAATCAAATCCATGCAAGGTGCGAAGTGGCATGGGTATGATACCCCTCCTAAAAAGATATGGTCAGTAGCAATCTGTCAGCGTAACCTATTTCGCTTTGCTATCATGCAAGGCAAGAAGATGTTCGCAACCTACGACAAACCATTGCTTGACTATACATCTGAACGACCGCTCCGAGAGCACCAAATACGTATGGTACAACATTGTCTGACTAGACGACATTGCATCCTTGCAGGTGAAATGGGGACAGGTAAGACCCTAGTTGCCATCGAAGTAATGGAACACATCAAAGCAACCGAAGGTCTCACAGATTTCGAAGCATGGTACGTTGGCCCAAAAGCAGGTGTCCGTGCTGTTAGCCGTGAACTTACCAAGTGGGACTCCATTGTTAAGCCAATGATGTATACCTATGAAGGCTTCACGAAGCTGATAACGGCATGGAAGGATACTGATATATTGCCAAAGGTAATTATCTTCGACGAGAGCCAACGTCTCAAGACGCCAACATCAAAACGGAGCCAAGCAGCTTTATATGTTGCTGACCACATGATGCAAGAATATGGAGCTAAAGGATGTATCATCCTCATGACAGGTACTCCTGCCCCGAAAGCCCCTACCGATTGGTGGCACCCTGCAGAGGTAGCCTGTCCTGGCTTCTTGAAAGAAGGTAACATACATACGATGAAGCATCGCTTGTCTATTATAGAAGAACGTCAGTCTATCTCAGGCGGAGCGTACCCTCATATTGTGACATGGCTTGACGATGAGAACAAGTGTGCAGTTTGTGGGGAGCTTGCAGATCATGTCAATCACGATCCAGACGCAAAGATATTTGGTGGAGATGAATCAAAGATCCATGACTTCACATCGTCTGTCAATGAAGTGGAGTTGCTATTCCGTAGGCTTAAAGGTTTGGTACATATCCAGATGAAGAAAGATTGTCTCGACCTCCCAGATAAGCAGTACAGAGTCATTAAAGTAACACCGACTCAAGAGACATTAAGATCAGCTAAGTTGATTAAAGCTAAGACGACTAGAGCCATTCAAGCGTTCACACTTTTGAGGGAGTTGTCTGATGGGTTCCAGTACTGTGAGGAAGTTGTGGGTGAGACTGAATGCCCTGAGTGTTTCGGTCTTGGAACAACAGAAGAGTCAATGCCACTGGAAATGGACATTACAAAGGCTCAGGAATACGGGAAAGACAACTTTCAAACAGAAGAAATCCCCTGCCCCTGCTGCGAGGGTAAGAAGGTAGTGCCTAAGTACAAGAGAGCGACAACAAGTTACTCCTCTCCAAAGGATGAAGTCTTTAAAGAACTGTTAGAGGTAACTTCTGATATTGGGCGTTTCGTTGTTTGGGGTGGGTTCACTGGTACAATTGAAAGACTGTTACAGATTGCGCATCAACAGGGTTGGGCAACTATTCGATATGATAAGATAGTCGAAGGAACAGACGTTGATGGCAGCATCGTTGATGTAGATGAACTGCTTGATGGTATGGATAATAGTCACCCTAGATTTAAGGAGTTGCAAGAGAAGTTTCCGAAGATTTGTTTCGTTGGCCATCCCGACGCAGGAGGATTAGCAATTACTTTGCATGCAAGTCCGGTTGCTTTATACTATAGCAATAGCTTTAAAGGTGAATCAAGGATGCAGTCGGAGGATAGAATACACCGAATGGGGATGGATTTAAATCGCGGGTGTACGATCATTGATCTAATACATCTTAAAACTGACCTGCTAGTCCTGGATAATCTTAAGAAGAAGAAGAAACTCCAGAACATGTCAATGGATGTAATGGACGATGCTTTCGTAAGTTCAGACCTAGAGATGGAGCGTTACTGATGAAGATTGTGCCAATGCTAAGAAGAATAAAGCCCGGAACCAAACAAAATATAAGACTAGAGACTATAAGATGTATGAAGTAATACCTGATGCGGACGTTGAGTTCGATGGTAAGAAATACAAAGGATGCTTAGTTGAAATAAGCTACCAAGTAGGTATTGATCCACAAGACCTAATCCATCTTGGTGATGGAAGGTATTCGTATAAGGGAATGATTGGTACAGTATCCGAAGAGGAATTTATACAGGAGAAGAAAGATGCCCGACCCATTCAAGCGTGACGAGCTAGAGGCCAAGCTAGTCGACGTGATGTCCGAACACTGCAAGAATACCCTAACACTTATCCCGAGAGACCTTAAGGCCTTTGTTTACGACAATGTCTCGGACTTTTTAACCCTTATTGATGAGGAGGCCAAATAATGGCAATGATACATGCAGACATTAATATTGATGATATTGATGCAGACGACCAATGGAACTGCCGTGGAGTTATTCAACCTATTGACGTTGCAGCTCTAGCTGAGAACATCCAAGCAAAAGGACTAATCCAGCCAGGTGTTGTGATGCCTCATCCTCACCCAGAGAATGGCTTCAAGTGGAAGCTGGTAGCAGGGTTTCGTAGGCGCATGGCCATGGTTGTATTGAAGAAGAAGATGTATCCTTGCATCATCAAAGAAGACCTTACCGAAGAGGATGCTATGTTCATGAACCTGAATGAAAATATCCAGCGGAGTGAACTCAATATCCTACAAGAGGCCAAGACGATTGCTAAGATTAAGTTCTACAATCCAAAGATGGGTAGAACTGGATGTGCTCAGAAACTGGGCATGTCACAAGGGTGGGTACAGATACGTGAGATGCTTTTGAACCTACCAGAGGATATCCAACAGGAGGTAGTGGCAGGCCTGATCTCTCAGACACAAGTACGTGAACTGAACACAATCATGCGTGGGCAAGGGCGAGATGATTGTTATGCTGCTGCTAAAGAGATGAAGAAAGCCCGTATCGGTGGACGGAAGCCTCGCATCAAGATGAAGAAGAACCGCAACAAGGTTAAGCAACGTGACCGTGAAGCTATCTTTGATATGATGGCCGATCTAAGCGACAGCATCCCTTATACTGATGGAGATGAACGCTACCTTTGGCCTCGACTTGGAGCGTGGGCAGCCGGAGAGATTAGTGACAACGACTTGTTTGAATCGGCTAAAGCTTTCGCTGAACAGGAAGGACATCACTGGATCACTCCTGAATGTGATGCGTAGGGGAAGGGGAAGCAAATGGGTATGACTATGAAAAGCTTCCAGAATCTTAGGAAGCCCAAGGATACAAGTAAAGCGTTTAAGAAGTTAATACGCGAAAGCCCAACAGCAAAGCAGATTGCATTCATCAAGGCTCTATGTGAAGCGTTACGCATCGATTACATGAGGCCAGGTACCTTACAGTCTGCATCAAAACAGATTGACAGGTTAAAGAAGAGGCTCAAGAAGAGGGCTTCTATTAACAGTAATCTGTTCTGTGACAACATCACCGAAAGACTGGAAGCCCTTGCTTATGACGACGGTGATTATGCCTATGTCGATGGGTATAATCCTTTTTATGGAGAATATTGATGCTACCCTATTTAGCCAGTTTCACCGCTGGTGCGTTACTCATGTGGCTTGTTATTAAACAGGCTATCAGCAAGCAAGCTAAAGAACTTAGTGCTTTGCAGAATGAAACAATAGCTGCCCTTAAAGGGGCACAGAAAGCTAAAGAGGCATATGAGGCTGGGCTGCGTAGCCTGCCAATTGATGGTATTTGCCATAGGAGGGCATTCGTTGAAGAGGATTAGGTTCACCGCAACGTATGTGCAGGAGTATAATCTTAGCCCTGAACATTACCCAGGATGTGAGACAGTAGATGATTGCATCGAATGGGAGAAGAACTTTATTAAAGAAGAACCGGAAACCTTTTTCGAACGAAGTAAGTTAACCCTTGTTACGGAGGAATTAGATGGAACAATTCGAGATACTGAAAGTAGCGGGGCAGAAGGAGGTCAATCATCTGCAACAGAGGAACAAGTTTGACCACGACCTCACTCCAAATGAACAGATTTCATTGCACAATCTGAAGAAAGCATTGGGGGCTACTTCATTTAAGCCGGAGGATCTACATGGTTAGGCTAATGGAAGAAGAGAAGTTCCACTTGAGCTGGAATGACCTATTAACTATAGGGATTATTTTAACAGCATTAATAGGTACTATTATAATAGTGCTAGTACTTCTCACTGTTAGCTGGAAAGATATAGTAACTTGGTTAAGTTAGGAGACTTATGTGGGTTTGTAAGGGATGCAACCAAACAAAAGAAGAACTTAGCTTTCCTATTACAAGTGCCGGAAAGCTAAGCAACACATGTAAAATTTGCATCAGAGAAAGAGAAAGAACCAGAGAAAAAGCAAGTCCCGGATACCATCGAAATTCAGTGCTGAAGTGCAACTTTGGTGTGACCCTGAAAGAGTATGATGAATTGCTAGAAGAGCAGCATAATAAATGTGCTATATGTCAGGGCTACTTAGTAAGTAGAAAAGGGCACTTAGATCACTGCCATGCCACTAATCGGATAAGAGGAATACTGTGCAGTAATTGTAATTGTGGGCTGGGTGAATTCCGCGATTCTGAAGTAATCTTAGTCTCTGCTCAGAACTATTTAAGAGGGGCGCTGAATGGCGTGTTTCGTAGTTTGAGGCATCAACTACAAGGGATGAACACATCACGAGGTTCCTCTACAAGAGAAAGTGGATTACTCAATAAGTATGGTATGGCATTAGATGAGTATGATGCTATCTTTTCTAAACAAGAAGGAATGTGTCTTATCTGTCTGGCATCAGGTCTCCAACTAGAAGTTGATCACTGCCACACAACGCACAAACTTAGAGGGCTGCTTTGTAGCCGTTGCAATGTGGGCTTAGGTCATTTCAAAGATGACTGTACCAGGTTACAAGCAGCCATTGCTTACTTAGCTAAAGGCCCAATTAAGAGAACACTTCACAATGTATTATTAGGATTATGAGGATTATTAGGATTATGAGGATTATGAGGATTATGAGGAGGGATTAATTGTGCTGTTCTTCGACACAGAAACAATGGGATTGCATGGGATGCCTGTGCTGATCCAGTACGCATATGATGACGGTGAGATAGTTCTTTATAATGTCTGGCGCGAATCCATCGAAGATACTATGGCACTAATAGAAGATTTCTGTAATCATCCAGAAGGGGTATGTGGTTTCAACCTGGCATTCGACTGGTTCCAGCTATGCAAAGTGTACACAACATGGAGGCTTATAGAAGACCGTGATACACTCCCTCTCCACCAGATTGACACCATTGCTCTCCATGAAAAGGAGGCCCGTTCAGGGCCTTGTCTCAAACCCCACGCAGCTTGTGATCTAATGATGCATGCTCGCAAAGGGCCTTATCAAAGCACGATGGATAGAAATGATATTGTCATCAAGCGAGTACCAAGTGCCTTAGCTCAGAAGTTAGCTGACCACTTGAGTACAGCTATTCCGTTGAAGGATATTTATTTCGCAAGAAAGAAAGACCCTAAGAAGCGTTGGCAGTTACAGGACATAGTAAATGATCTTGATGATGTTGATCCGAACTTTAAGAATGTAGTGCTACGCTTCTCTCCATCGAGTGCACTCAAAGCGTTAGCCGTTGATGCACTTGGAGTGGACGAGAGTAAGATACTCAAGTTTGGATCAATTGATCCACCGTCGTACCGGAACGTGAAGGAACTAGGTTATGCCCCTTTCGCTTTGGCTGTTGGTGAGCCAGGGAACTGGGATAAGGCATGGCCATTCTGGGTTTGGGAGGATGCTTTCTTCTGGGACACGAATAAGAAGGCGATGAAGTACGCTCGCGACGATGTTGTCTATACCCGTGACCTGTATAAACACTTTGGATGTCCAGCATCAAACGATACTGATAGCATCCTTACCTGCATGGTTGCGGCTGTCCGGTGGAGAGGTTATGCAGTTGATATGCCAGCCATTAAGAACCTACTCAAGGATGCACAGGCTAAGCTTGATGAAATGACATTCAATGTCAACAGTGCAGCGATGTGTAAGAAGTATCTGAAGCAAGTGATGACGGAGATGGAATATGGAATCATGTCAATTGATGGAAAGACATCTACTAAGAAAGTCATTCTCGAAGAGATTGCCAAGTGGTCCAATGATCTTATCTGTCCAGAATGTGAGGGAGACGGTTGCAAACTCTGCCCTCCTGGAGAAGGTGATCCACACCCAGCAGCGCTTCGAGCGCAAGAAATACTTGACGCTAGATCAGCTTGTAAAGAGATTGAGCTATACGACAAACTCATTTTGGCTGGACGCTTCCACGCTTCATTCAAAGTCATTGGAGCTCTTAGTTCAAGGATGTCGGGCGCGGATGGACTCAATGCTCAAGGAATTAAAGGTGCGAAATACGTGAGAGAATGCTTTACTTTAAAGGATGAAGACTTTGCCTTATGTGGTGGGGACTTTGATGCTTTCGAAATCTCTATAATGGATGCCTGCTATGGTGACCCCAAGATGCACGAAGAGCTCACAGGCCCTTACAAGATACATGGTTTGTGGGGACAGAGATACTTTTTCCCTCACATGAGTTATGATGAGATTCTTGAAACAGCTAATACAGCACGAACACCATGGGAGAATAAATATGGCAGGTCTAAGCAAGGAGTGTTTGCCGTCTGTTACTTTGGAGAAGGTTTCACACTCGTTAGCAGGGTTGGTATTCCAGAAGACATCGCTAACGAAGCTTATCAAAGCATCCTTAGAGACTACCCTGACTTCGCTGCTGCTCGACAAGATGTTACCGACATGTTCTGTTCCATGCGCCAAGAAGGAGGAATTGGTTCCAAAGTTACATGGAGTGAACCTTGTGACTACATCGAATCACTTATCGGTTTTCGTAGATACTTTACATTGGAGAACCAAATTTGCAAAACTCTCTTCGAGTTGGCAGAATCTCCTCCGAAAGAATGGAATGAAGTTAAAATCAACGTGGTTAGAAGAGACAGAACACAGACAGCGTGTGGTGCTATGCGCTCCGCCCTCTTTGCTTCTGCTTTCGCAGTCCAATCATCTAATATGCGTGCCGCAGGCAACCACCGTATCCAGTCGACTGGTGCTGATCTTACCAAACAGCTACAGGCCGAACTCTGGACGCTTCAACCTGCCGGTATCTTTAGTTGGCACATCCAATGCATGAACGTGCATGATGAAGTGATGGCCGTGATCAAGAAGGAACTGATGGACAAGGCAGAACAGATTGTTCTTAAGTTCGTTGAGAAGACAAAAGAGACCATCCCGCTGGTGGGAGTGGACTGGCAAAGTGATATTGATTCCTGGGCAGGTAAGAAGGGAGGCAAGAAAGTTGATGCCAATACCGAAGAAAGAGACGAAGAACTACTCGCAGCTGTGTCTTGATATTAATGAGAAGACTAAGGCGATACGCAACATCCAGAACCTGATACTGACCCCTACGTTTGAACACGTATGGGGCAAGGCTAATGTTCATCAACAGGAGAAGGCTCAGGTTTTCATCAAAGAAGGCAATAAGCAAGAGCTTCAACAATGGATGTTGATGCATGAATCAATTGCTTTCGGTGAGAAGCCTTGGAAGACGTTGATGGAGCACGCAAGATGGTACCAGATAAAGAACTACTCTCGACTGTCGAGGGTAGAATTAATCCGTGCATTAGAGGAGGTAAAGGATGCTGAAGAGAGTGAAGAAGTTGGAGCAGAAGGTAAATGAATTAGAGTTAGACATCAAGGGCATGAGCATTCGCCAAGGCAAGCAAGCTGACATCTTTAGTGACATGGTAACCATGTTTTCTGTTCTACTTAATAAGGGAGTGATAACAAATGACGAAGTCATCGAGCAAAGAGAAAAGCTTCAAGCCCAGCTTGACAGCACTGAGAGCAGTAGTGAAATTGGTGATGTTCAACCCAAAGAAACCGGGACCGATGAAAGCGATAGCGGAAGTGGGGAGTAGTGAATACTATCTCTGTGCAGCTAAGGTCTGTATAGATGAGGTACTAGCTAAGCAGGCAGGGCCTGCGAATGTTATTCGTGCAATTCAGTTATTGATCCTGGCGGAAGTATGGCGGAAGAATAACCTTTGAAAGGGGTAAACATGTTTGATACCACAAAGAAAGTAGATATCGAGAGCGGCAAGGTAACATACACTCGAACCATTGGGGAGCATACTGCTACCTGTATCGCTTCCTGTGACAAGGAAGCAGAAGGTAAGCTGGGGAGCAAACTGCTAATATTGCTATCACTTGATGGTATCATCTCTGCTGTGGAGGATAGCTTAAGAGAAGGCGAAGCGGAAGCTTTGAAAGATGCTGCAGAATGTAAGGAGCATCGCCTTAGTGAGCTTCGTAGGCAGGATGCTCAGATCACTACATTACAGCAAGAGCTTGTTGCAGAGCGTACTAAGCCTTGGTACAAGAAACTATGGACGCAACTGTGGAACCGCTAAAGATCAAAAGGTATGGGAATAGTGGCCCAGAGGCTATCATCCAAAAGGCCATTATTCTAATGCTGCGCCAGAAAGGTTGGTTTGTGAAACGTGTACCAGGGAACGCGTTCTTGGCAGGGATGCCCGACCTTTTCGCAACACACAAGTACTTTGGCATTCGGTTAGTAGAGGTAAAACTCCCGAACATGAAAGGGAGCAGGTTCACTAAAGCTCAGTTAGAAACGTTCCCTAAGCTCTGTGCCAATGGGGCTGGCGTGTGGGTTCTTACTGCTGATACTCAGAAAGAGTATGAGATATTGAAAGGCCCTTCTAATTGGTGGCACTACCTGAAGCTTATGAAATGAGGATGAAATGATATGAGAATGGAGAATAGAGATATTAATGATGCCATAAACTGCTTAATAGGTGGCGGCAGAGTGTGGTTCGAGAAGGAATTTGACATGCATGAGGCCATCCTTGTGGGTAACACATTAAAATGGCGGGTCTGCAGACAGGATGTACCCATAACTAAAGACACGTCTAGAGCTGTATGGATAACGGACAGCGATAAACTGCCTGAGTTTGTCGACATCATCCCAGAGCTACTCGGTGGTCACTGGACTGTGAAGTACCAAGGGGCCAACGTACCACTGCAAGCAATCGTTAGCAACAAGAACTTTCTTGGTTATGTCTACTTAGATAAGGGTAAAGAGTTTCTACATACTAACTGCAGGCTCTTTCGGGATGAAGATAGACTCTTTGAGCATAATCATAATAATGATGGTGTCATCGAGCGTTGCCATCTAGTACGGATGAAAGGGGAAAGATGAAAAGAATATGTTGTTTGCACTAGAAGCCTTCATTGATACCGCAATAGAGCAAAAGGCAATCAATGGCTACGAGACCGATAGTTACACGGAGGCACTCACTATTCATTTCCGTTACGAGATACAGGGTAATCTATCAATAGCTATGTACTGTGAGGACCACGAGGAACAGGCACAAAGACATCGTATCTATCAGAAGGTTAGAAATAATATAGGAGGATGATATGGGAATGCGAGGACCATTTAGTAAAAGCTGTAGCAGTAGCAGTTACAGTACTACCCCTGAGGATGCAACCGCACCTGACCCCATACGTTGGGAAATGGTTGGTACGTGGCAGTTCACTAATGCATATGTGCTACAGGTAAGGTACTTAGACTGTAAGAATTACGAAGGATTGAAACTGATGGTGTATGCAGGTAGATACAAACATCAACCTATCTTAGACCCTCACTTCTCTGAAGACCGTAGGGTGTCTCCGATAGCAAGGTTCAGACCTGATGCCAAAGGATTGGAGCGAGCATGTGACTTCGCTGAGGGCCTATAATGAAGATAACTATTTACGGTAAAGAGGATTGTGAGAAATGCCATGAAGCTCAAACTATTCTACCGGACGCTGCTTATAAAGACCATCTTGCCATCTATGATGATTTCAAAGCAGACGAAGCTAATCAAGTGGTCACGGCCTCCAACGGTCAGTTGCCAATCATCATTGTTGAAACAGAAATAGGCAGACTCCAGCTAAGCATGGCGGCATCTAATCTCAGATGTGCCAACGGGAGTTGCACTATTTGAGGAGCAGACATGTTTATCATTGTAATGGGATGGATATTTACCATCCTAATAATATTGTGGATTCTCAGTGCTTTCGTGTCGATGGTGGTATCATCAGATGATGGCCTAGAACACGAATGGCAAGCATATCTACTCTTCTTCGTGATAGGCCCACTAGGACTGTACTTTGCTATTCAGTTAAGGAAAGAAGATAGGGCGTGGAAGGAGACACAATGACTATCGATTGGGCTACCTTTGATGAAGACCCAGAAGACACCTGTACTTGTGGCTGTGGTAACGTATTTCGTAGTCATACAAAATATACAATAGCACAAGGGCTTATCTCTCGGAAACCGTGTCCTGAGTGCCAAAGAAACTGTAATTATAAACATAAATATGGGATCACGCTAGAAGAATATAATGAGATACTTCAAACACAAGAAGGTAAGTGTGCTATCTGTGGTAGATCAGATTTAAGATTATGTCTAGACCATGATCACTTCACTAAAGGAGTTAGAGGCATCCTTTGTATCAATTGTAATACAGCCTTAGGTGCTTTTAAAGATGACCCATCTAATTTAGAAAGAGCCATTACTTACCTCAATAAAGACCCAATTACAAGAAGCTTTAAACGTGTTTTGGAGGGACTATAATGACAAGAATAGGGCTATATGTTGACGTATCGAACCTTTACTTTTGCCTCTACAATAATTTAAAAGGAAAACTAAACTATTCAGCTTTGTTAGAATTCCTGGACCCCCTTGGGGACCTCCGCATCAAGAAAGCTTATGGGGCGCAGGTGAAGGAAGAAGCTTCGGGGTTCATTAAGCTCCTTGAGGGCCTTGGCTTCGAGACCTTTTACAAAGCACCCAAGTACTTCGGAGCAAAACACGTTGGCAAAGCTGATTGGGATGTGGGACTGGCTATTGATGTCATCAAGGATTTAGATGAAGTTGACATGGTCATCCTAGCAACAGCCGATGGTGACATGACTCCTTTAGCTGAGTATACTATTGCTCTCGGAAAAGAAGTAGTTGTTATTGGCAGTAACATCAGTAAAGAACTTCAGGATGCATGCACGACCTATATTGAACTACCTTCTTCCCTTATTATCCCTATTAGGAGGCGACCAAATGCGACACTTAATCATGAGTAATCCCCAGTGTTTACTCTATTCCGCAGCAATGGCTCTAGATATCGATGTCGTTGACATTACAGATATCCTTGGGCATGACGGTCTCACCGTTGTCAATCCAGATGCCGTGGGCACCGCCCAGTTGCAAGGCATCCACATCCAAGAAATTCAGACTTACGCACACCGACTGGGTAGACATTTCTACCCAGTCGAGATGGTGCCTGTCAACGTAGGTCGTGACCCCCTATTCAATATTTGTGGCCTAGACTATGCTACCCGATTCCTGGAGATGATACGAAACAAGCGTGGTATCCTCATAGGACAGAACCCAATGGGTAATGAGCATGCCGTAGCCTTCCAAGATGATACGATATATGATCCAGTGGGAAAGAAATATTCTATTGGGTCTTTTAGCACAAGGGAGGCATGGATACTATGTTAGAAGAATTGCTCAAGAGGAAAGGATTCATAAAAGATGAAAGCATCCACTGGAGTTTGCAATGGAAAAAGGGCGCTTACACTTTCACAGTAGCCTCAAGGTATGCAGGATGTGACTATACTTTAACCTTCGGGGGAGCTGTACAATGCACCCTCAGGCGAAAGGAACCATTCACCGAAAAGGACTTCAATAAGATGTTAGCATCATTAAAGGATGAAGCGGGCCTTCAGCTCCAGCTGATGTGATGATTCCTCAATATCATCACATCACTTCCTTTAAACATCCGCGCCTGCACGTAGCAATTCCCGTTCCAGTTATTTTTATTTATTTTTAACAAAATGCCGAAAGGGGTTGACATAATCCTAAAAATGACGTATAATAGGGTATAGCCAGAGAACAGCCACCCAATGAGGGAGGCACTCAGAGTGATGTGATGATTTTAAAGGAGTTGGTTGATGAATGCATCGTTTAAAACAGAGTTCGAGATCCCCCAACGACTGGATGAGGCAACCATCCAAGCACTGACACAACAGTTGCGATCAACAGGGTGCCAAGAAGCAAGAGATGCAATCATCGAGAGCCATATCCGATTAGCAATGGGTGTGGTATCTAAGTTTGTCGGAGCCAATAGGCGGAGACAAGATGACATCATCTCTGCGGCACTGCACGGCTTGACTCAGGCAGTAGAGTGGGCACCAGAACGTTTGCGTGACAACAATATTACACCATACATCTGGGCAACCGTTCAACGTTTCATTCGTGATTACCTAGCACAAGACCAAGTAGTTACTATTGAGAGGCGGGAGTTCAAACGAAGACTGGAAGCTAATGGCCTCCATGAGACTGTACCATACTTGTATAAGATTGAAGCCAGTGATAGCGATGAAGAGAACTTCGTTGAGTCTGAATACAAGGATGTGACACCAGCAGTGCATGATGATACCCCTGGCACTGAGTTGAAGGAACTTGAACGTCACCTCCATCGGCAGGACGAGACAATGGTATTCATCATTGACCAACTTGTTGCTGGGTACACAATGGATGAGATCGGTAAGAGCTTAGGGTACAGCAAGCAGTACATTAGTAGACTGGTTGCTGAAATTCGTGGGAGAGTCATCACATGGGAGAAACGAAATGAGCAAGATTAAAGGGGGCAGGCCGAGAGGCGAGGGTGTTGATGTTAATACACTTTACACTTGTCCGCTATGTTCGCAACAAGGAACGAAACGAAACACACGATCAGTTCGTGGAGCACGGTTCTGCAAGAGTCACGGTGAACCTCATGAAATCCTTGCAGCAGTCACAGCGATGAAGCGAGCGGAGAAGCGAGTAGCATAGCATGTGCTATGCATCATAACAACTGGAGCCTAACGGCAATGAAGGAGAACAAGATGAGTGAAGTAATTGGAGAAACAAGTAAGCACCAACAA
>Ga0307928_10000711_pt1 | contig 25141 bp, 56 predicted proteins | sample AceLakmetagen232_FD_201815 | JGI IMG/M metagenome (GOLD analysis project Ga0307928, IMG submission 201815) | Saline water microbial communities from Ace Lake, Antarctica - #232 | ecosystem: Environmental > Aquatic > Non-marine Saline and Alkaline > Saline | place: Antarctica: Ace Lake... | reverse complement strand
TGCCACTGCCAATATTCCATCAATAATACCATTTCTAAATTTAGTAAATTTATTATGCATCTTCGCCATTATAACAGTCCAACCAGCACTAATATCATCCCACTCACTAACTACCTTCCCCCCAAGTAAAATAAATGCTCCTACTATTAAAGATATTCCAGCAGTCCAAGCTGCCCACGTAATAGCCGCGGAAGTTACACTAGCAGCTGTCATAATCGCAAATACTCCTAAAGCTACAACTCCTAATCCTATTAACGCAATACCCATACCAAGCATAACCTTTCCCCAATCTTTCCCCCAATTTTGTACAATTATAACTATTCCAGCTATAAGGAGACCGAGTCCAACTAAAATTAAAGCTATTCCAAGAACTGCTAATGCAGCCATAGCACCTGTAATCTCAAAAATTGCCCCAATACCCATAATAGCCAACATAAGTTGTCCACCAACCAATAATAATAATCCAAAAATAGCAGCTACAACAATTAAAACACCAACAACCATTTTCATTTCTGGAGATAGATTCATCATAATTTGTGATAACCATAAAAACAATGGGAGTAACATCATCATAACTGGCAACATAACTAAAGTAAATGCACCTCCTAATAATTCAGTAATTCCAAATAACTTCATCTGATTCTTAATCATTCCGCCAAATACTCTATTCAAAGCCATACCAGCGAACATAACAGATAACCAAGAAAAATTAAATCTTTTTGCTTCCTTTCCTGCCTGCTGAGTAACTTGTCCTAATGATTGAGTTTTACCAGTTAATGTATTTACTGCAGTATCTGCACTTTTCATTACTAAATTATTATTACGAAAGAATTTTGAAGCTTCTCTAGTTGTAATATTTAAATTTGCTGCAACATTTTGATATGCCTGAGTATCCATTTCTACTTGGTTTAGAGATTTAGATACAGCTCTAACTGGAGCCGTCATCTTATTTATCCCTTCAAATATTAATTGTATTCTTTCTACTATTGTCATTATCTTTTTCCTCTAGGCATGCCTTTACTAGCCTGCTTATTCATATGCTCAACATATTTAATTATTGAATTTAATGCTGGAATTGGAAGATTGAGCAATTGCTCATACCCACCACAAACTTCCATCACTGCACATAAATTAAACACTTGGTTTAATTCACTCTGTCCATTAAATAACCTATTACTTAATTGGTCTAAGCTGTTCGATTTTGTCATTTGTGAAACCATTTACTTTATTTATAGCATTCATTAATTCCATAAAAGCTTCTGTCCTCATAGCATCAATCTCCTCATCAGTAACTTCTTCATCAACTAAAGATTTTTTTATAATCTCCTTACTCATTTCCATTTGTTCTTCTTGTGAAGCTTTTTCCTTACCAACAAATAATTTTAAGTCTTTTACTTTCAATGGAGTTATCATTAATTTTTCACCTTGAACTTCAACTTCCTCAGAATGCCCTAAAAATTTTCCTAATTTACTCATCTTTTCATACCTCCCTTCTCAACTATTCGTCCACTCATCGTCTTAATCTCAGACTCAGAGCTCTCTTCATTTCCTTGATTTACTTTCCAAAGAATCTTATCTAACTTCATATCCATATTCTCAAAATATATTTTAAACAACATATAGCCATCCAAAATACCTTTGAGACACATTCCATAATCCCCAGAATAATCCACATTAGCAATATCCAAAAATAACTCTTTTGTTTTCTTAGGAACCCTAGACATACTAAGTTTATTCTCTTTCTCTTTCAACATAACCTTCTCTAGTTCATCTTCCATGAGTATGAAGGAGGAGCCTATCCCTCCGTTGGCAAAAAAAATAAAATAATAATTTACCTTAATCTACCACTTAGCGGTACTACTATACGCTGCAGGTGCAGCTAAAGCAGCAGTCCCATCAGTAGATTCTATCTTTACATTCGCAGCAGCACTCTTATCAAATGCAGGGACTTTATACTTAACTGTCCACTTCAAAATACCATCAGTAAATGAAGGTTTAGCACTTGTAAAAAATCCGTCCGAACACATAATCCTCAACCCTGAATCAACACCTGAAACTGTTAAAGCAGTTTCTGCAGTTGCAACACTTGCATCTGTCCATAGTAAAGACATTCGATACTTACTTCTTGTATGGTCTACTGAGATAGAAACACCCTGCGTTGCATCTTGTGTATGTAACAAATCAAAGAAACCCTTCCCGACTGCTCCAGTATCTGTACCAGCCTCAACAGGATAAGCCTCTAATGTTATTTCTACTGGTTCTTCTGGTGTAAACTTAACTACTCTACCACCAGCCAATGTTGCAATAGTATCAAAATCCTTATCCCCAATATCAATATCAACAGTTTCTGTTAGAGTCTTAAACTCTACAGCAGAACCAGATTGAGCAGTGATAGAAACAAGTCCAATTTCTGACCATGAATCAACTTTCGCCATTATTCTTTATTCTCCTTAAATTTAGTTGGTTTCTTTTCTTGTTTTATCTCTTCAACTATTTTGTCTGAATTAGATTTTCCTTTAATCTCTTCAACTATAAATTTATCTGAATAAGGTTTTGTTTCAAGCTCTTTAGTTTCACCAGCAGAGAAAATAATATCTCCCAATTTTACTCTTTGATTCAATTTGTTTGTTACTTTATACATTTTATACCTCCTATTTTGCTAATGCTCTTTTTGTAGAGACGGTCAGCATATTTAAATATCTATTGAAATTTCTTTCTAAAGCAGGTTTTACAAATGGAGTATTCTTTTCAACCCAATATCTTCCTGGAGCAAGCTTTGAAGAATTTCTAATGAATGCAAAATGAGGAGTGAATCCTTCTTCTTGATAAATACCATGTGGTGCATTTACAATTAACTTCCATTTTTTTACATTTTTCCCTCTTCTAACTGGCTCTAATTCTATGGACCCTTTTAATTCTCCAGTATCAACAGGAGCTAAATTTATTGCATCATTCTTAATATTTTCCATAAACTCTTGATTAGTCTTTGTTAATTCCTTATCTATTTTTTTTGGTAATTCAGCAATAAATTTATGAACTTTATCTAATCCTTTAAATGCAATTTTAACTACCATTATGTAGTCGTCTTAGTCCAATTCCTATCGAATGGGACAGTGATTATCCTCCTGTAAACTTTTTCTTGTTTTAATGATTCAATCAAAACATCAGAAACAACTGGTTTTCCAAAAGACATTCCTTGAGTTCTAAGAGTCTGACGATTATCAACATCCAAAAGAGTCTGTAAAACATCATTAGTAATAGTATCATTATGTGTCAATCCTTTTCCTGCTTTATCTCCATACCCATAATCACTACTTACAATATCAATATCAATAGTCCAATTAACAAATCTACTAGAAGAATCTAAATTAGCATTTCCAGAAGTATCAATTCTTGCAGGTGCAATTACAATAAATGGATAACCTGCGAATGATGTAGACTTACTAGATGGGTCACGAGAATAAATCCATTTTCTATATTCAGAAGAAGTAGTTACTGGGTCAGCAACATTGCTTGAATTAGAAATTAAGGTAACCACATTATTTCGTGGTTCTGAAATTAAATTTGTATTGTCTACTTTTGCCATGTTTATATCCTCGGATATTGTTTTTTAGGAATCACCCTCAAGTGTTTCCCATAGGTATTACAACATATGAGTTAATAATACTTTCTATCTCTTTTGCATCTGAACTCATCACTCCAGGTTGGAATCCATCTCTTCCTGCTATCAAAGAAGAACCAATAGTATCCTTCAATAACATTTCTTTTGCAAAAATTAAAGTAAGTCTAGTGATGTCTGCAGGAATAGTATCGTAACCATGATAATAAATTAACTTAACCCTATTAGCAACATCATGATTTAATAATCTATCAGGAAATTGTGTTTGATTAAAAACAGATTCATTGAAAGAATATATTAATCCATTCTCAGTAGCATCCATATAAGTATCCCAGGGTTGAACAGTATAAACATTAGCAGAACCTTCATGCGTATTTGATAAGAATAATACTGTAGAATGAACAGTATCTCCGTCGCTGTGAGCTCCAGATGTAGTACCTAGTGTTCCTCGTGATACTCCAGTAAGCTGGTCAGTTGTTATTCCAGTATAAGAAACAACCTCGCTGTCAACAATAATACTACCAGAAGATGGAAAACTTGCACCCTCACCAGTTTGTAAATCTATTGTTGCTGCAGAAATTGTTGTTGCTCCACTTATCGTAGCTGTTACATCAATCAATGGTTTCTTATCAGAAATAATCTGTTGCATAAAATAACCAGGAGATGGTTGAATTTCTGTTTCAGAAGGATAAGATGGATTATCTGCTGTACCATCAGTGAATGTAGTATTAGTTTCATTATCAACTTTTACCTCAGCTCTATTGAGAATCTCAGTCAAATAACTATTAGACATTGCATTTTTTGTATAAGAATATTTTGCATATATTTTATTTGTAGTAACCTTAGCAACCCCAGCAGTAGTCAAAGTAATTTTTCCGGTATCAGACTCAATAGCATAATGAGTAATATCCGTTAATTCATCCGTTGTAGTCGCAGCTGAACCATAAAACAAAGTATAAGTCCCATCTAAAATATATTTTTGATTTAAATAAAAAATAGTCTCAGAACTATCTCCTTCTCCAACTTCTTCATTAGATGGAGTATCTCCTGCTTCCCAAGAAGGAATATCAACTTTTATTCCTATTATATTTGAAAATTGTTCAACTGTTGCATATCCTTTAGTTGTTGTCATATTATTTTATAGTAACCATCTTTTATATTCTTTTCGGATTATAGCCCAAACATCCTTTTAATTCCAAATAAACCAGTTAATGCTATTAACCAATAACGATGAATCTTCCTCTCTGTGCAATCTTTCTTAACCTTACCTCTAATATGAACCATATTCTGAAACATAACTGAATCTCTATCCTTACTCTTCATCTGTTTAAATTGGTCAAGTCCAATATCCAATCCCTCTTCCATATTAAACTAATCAGCCAATCTTTTTTCTATTGCTTTTACTACGACGTATCTATTTTTATCAGATTTTTCTAATTTCAAAAGTTCTTTTAATTGATTATCACTAAGTTCATCTTTAAGAATATTATTCTTAACAACAGAACTATTTCTACCAAGATAATCTTCTAAGATAGAACTACCAGAAGTAGTAGGCTCTTCAACCTTTACTTCATTAACTTCTTCAACTTTCTCAATAGACTCATCATTAACTTTCTCAACATGTGGAACTCCATACGCAACTAACCAAGCTTCCGCCTTGTCAGTAGGTACTTCTTCTCCAACCTTGTATCCGCCAATTTCTATTATTGCTTTGTACATTTTTTCTCCTTGTTTTATTTAGTTTTTTTAGTTGTTCTAGGGGTTGTTAAAATTAATCAACCCACAAAATATAATTTTTATTTGTAGTTAATATTTACCTTCCGTATAATGTTAAGCAGCATAATTTACTTGATGCTCCAGAACAATGCAAAGTTACTGTTCCAGCACTTATAGCACATGATAATGGATAATCCATAGTTGTCATGTCCTCATTAAAAGTAGCTTGAACTGCCTTTACTGAACTGAATTTCTTACTTGTGTAAGTGTACCCATCAGTAAATGTCAGCTTAACAACTTCCTTAACCGGATCATTAACATCCAATCTTGTCGTTACAGTTGCAGCAACCATTTTACTTCCTTCCGTAAAGAGTCAGGCAAACAGTATCACCACTCAATCCAGTGCAATTAAGAGTAACGGTAGAACCGCTAATCCCTAAAGACAATGGAAAACTTAGTGAACCAGTATCTTCATTAAGTGTACCTTGAACCGCAGTTACTGTTCCGAATTTCTTACTTATGTAAGTCTCAGTATCATCTGCTTCCAAAACAACAACTTCTTCAGTAGGACTATTAACTTCCAATCTACCAGTTACTTCAGCTTCTGTCATCTCTAATCCTCATACCAAACTTCACCATAGGTTGTACCTGTAGTTCCGCCTGACAAGGTGAGATAAGTTGTAGCAGTAGCACCACTATGTGTATATGCGATACCTGCAGTACATTCCTGAACTATATCAGCACTAGCATCAGTAGTGCATGCATTCCAGAAAATTGGTGTTCCAGCTTGAAAACTGTCTGTTGTATCTATCCAGTCACCATCAGTAGTCTTAGTAGTCTTGAAAGTATACTTAACTAACTTCATTGGGGTACCAGTTGTAACATGACCAGGAACGTATGTCTTCTGTACGACACTAGGTGTCATTTCAGCAGCTGCCATCTTTATTCCTCATACCAGACTTCACCATAGGTTGTACCTGTAGTTCCGCCTGCAAGAATAAGTTTCCCAGCTGTTTCATCATAAGTCATACCAACAGTTCCTTCTTGAACCATATCATCACTAGAATCAACAGTACACGCATTATAGTAAATTGGGTCTCCTGTTTGGAAATAAGTTGCAGTAATAATCCAATCTGAATCGGCTGCCTTTGTTCCCTTAAAAGTATATTTAACCAACTTCATAGATGTTCCAGTCTTTCCGATACTAGGGACATAAGTCTTCTGTACCACTGATGGTACTATTGCAGCACTCATTCTCTATTAATGGAGTTTTTTTTGTTTTTCATTTTTTTCTCCTTGTTTTATTTAGTTACAGGATTTAGGTTCCTTACTTCCTTCCTTTGGGAATATGAATGAATATGGTTCCACCTCCTCATTTACGAGGAGTGGTTGCCATAATCGAAATTAATACATCAAATCAGCTGAACTAACTAGTAGCACAACCGTAGATTTGAACTAATCGTCTTGGAGCTCTATTGTAAGTACAGAAATACGTTTTAATAAACGCATCTTCACTGTCTGCAGATTTACCTAATCTTTCGATTGTAGGTGGAATCCACATACCAACTCTATGAGCCGACAAATCAATACACCACCAATCGTCAGTTTCACAATCTTTATCTTCAAAGACTGGAATACCATCGACGAAAAGGTCTGTACTAAAACCAAAGTCTGTATCTCTTGCAGATAACATTCTTTTAGAGTCGTCAAATTTACCCCTTAACATATCACCTTGCGTAGGTGCTGTGATGAAAACAAGATCTCTCTTATTAGAACCATCAGTAACACATGTTCTAATCGCCTTTCGTAAATTTGCCATAGAAATGACAGCCGAAGCTTGATTGATGAATGTGTCAGTAGCAGTAGTTGCCAATAACTTGTTTGTAACACTTCTTGTTAAGTTGTATAGAGTTCCGTTATTTGCACCATCACTAATATATTCAAATCCAATGATACCATCAGCAGTCTCTAATCCTACTTCTGCGAACAGAGCAGCATTAATAACAGCTAATAAATCCATTGTAGAATCCATTACTTCTTGAGCAAAAACGTCACTTACCGGTCCACCTCTAGCAGCAGCAATCATATCACCGTCTACAGAAACACCAACTTGATATTTCTTAAACTTAGTCTGATATTTTAGTCTTGCAACATATCCAGTAGAAACAGCGTTTCCTGAATATGCACTAGCACTAGTATTAGCAGCAGTCTTAAGTGTGAACTGAACTTGGTTATTTCCCTTAGAACTGTAATCGTCCTTAGCAAGAATATTCCAAGTTAGAGTAGCCTGATTTAGAGCATTATAGATGATAGGGTCATAGACATCCTGTAGTTCCGCAGAACTTTGTAGATAATCTGTGTCCGAATTCTGATTAGTAGTGATACCTAAGCCTTTATACTCTAGATTTCTACCAACAATTCCAAAACTTTTGTACTCTCTACTTTCCGCCATAGACGTAGTAGACTTTTCCCAATCTAAATTAATAGATTCGCATAGAGCACCAGCTCGTGAAAACTGTTGTTTAATCTCAAGTGCCTTAGAGTTATCTCTAGCTTCCATAAACTCTTTCATTTCCAAAGAAACTTCTTTTGCTTCGCCAGGAACATTATTCTCTTTTAGAACTTTTTCCTTAACTTCCATCTTTTCAGCAATTTTTACAGCAATTATTCCAGCTTGTTTTTCCAAAGCTTCTTTAGCCTCTATAGACTTTTTGTTTGCTTTGAAAGCACGAAACTCTTTCATTTCTGCAACATCACCCTCAGAAGGTTCATCAGAACCAACCTCAGATTCAGCAACCTCTTCCACAGCAGGTGCTGCTTCAACAGGTGTAGTTTCTTCAGATTCAGCAACCACTTCAGCAACTTCCTCCTTAACTTCTTTTTTCTTATCCATTTTTTTAACCTCCTTTAAATTTAGTTGAGTATGATTTACTAACTCTTTGAATTCTTTGAATCCATGACCAGTAGCAATTGCATTTGGATTAACTGGATCACTAGCTGCAGTATATCCAAAAAGTGTTGATTTATCAGTAAGTATTCTTACTAATCTACCATCTACAATATCAAAATCAAATCCATCATTTCCTACATCATAAGTTATTGAAAAAGAATTTAACTCTCCAGATTGAAAATCTTTTATAATCCCAGGAGTCTGTGGGTCGTTTGGTAATAATTTTGTATCTACATACAATCCCTTATGACCATCATTAAGTTCTACAACTCTAGCAGGAAAATTTTCGACATCAGCTTTACCAAAATATTCAGGATTTATTGGTCTACCTTCACTATGATGAACTCCCATAACTCTTGCATCTTCATTTGTATTAATCTGAGTAGCCCAAGATTCCAGAGTAGAAACCGGAGCATAATCTGGCATAGATATATCTGCTTGCTTATCATACTCATCAATATGATTAGTTGCGATTAATCCTTCAATATGAAAATCTCCTCCATCTTCCTTAACCTCTAAACCACGAACAAAACAAATCTTCTCCTTTCTTTCTTTACTTACTGGGAATGGTTTTGTTTGGTCAAATTCTTTTTTACCTATCCAAACAGAAAACATCTCACTCCCTTTTTCTTCTCCGAATTGTTTTACAAACCTATCACTTATTAACTGAAAATCTTTATGAATTGCCATTATGGATTTATCTTCTTTCCTCCAGCATTTTGTTGATTTTTGTTCTGAGTATCTTGTTTCTTTTTAGCCTTCAATTTTGCATCAGAATTCTTCATAACATTATCATTTGTATTTAAATTTTGATTTAACATTCCAGATGCAACTTCCTCATCTCTCTTTTTCTTTTCTTCTTGAGCTTTCCTAACAATCTCTGGGTCAATATCTAAATATTCTCCTGCATCCTCAGCAGTCCATAATCCAACATTCATTCTTTGTTCAGCAATAGAAGTTTTTTGCATTTCATTTTGAGTCTCTCGAACTTCATCTTGTAAATAACCTCTACGATATTTCATTTCAACTCCAAAATATGGAATCCATAATTCTCTATTATAAACAGCCTCAAGCTTACTTTGCCAAACACTTATCTTTCTCCAATAACCAGTATCAGCAAGTCCTCCAGAATCTCCACCAGCAGCAGCCTTACCAACCAAAAAAGGAATTCTATTTACTGGTACACCATACAACATAGCAAGAATACTAATTAAATATAATCCTAAATCTTTATTCTCCATTTGCTGGTCAACTTCCATTAATTTCTGAACTGTCAAATCTCCAGTGAAAACAAGATTCCCATGTTTATTCTGAACTTTTTTATATTTTTTCAAAGTATCAATCAAATATTTATGATTAGGACTTCCAGCTAATTCATTTGGCAAAATAAAAACATTATCTGGTTTTCCACCATTTTCAAAGAAAGAAACATTATTTTGGGTAATCAACCAAAGAAGATAAATCTCTGCTAAAATTGCTTCCATAGGAGGAAATGGATAAACCTTACCGTCGAATGGCATAAGTTGAAATTCTAAAATCTCATCAGTATCAAATACTTTATGATTAACACCGACTCTTTGAATATAATTAGTGACTTCATATTCATTTGTATTTTTAGACATTGTACTAGAAGCAATATGTCTTAATTTTTTAGCCAACTTTTCTGGAAATACATCCTTAATATTTTCTATCATTCTTTCAGCTTTATATTCAAGAACACCCTCTTTAACCTCTGGCAATAATTCATGGATTGAAGTTTTACAAAATTCCTTCATTTGTGTATCGCTAATTTTTCCTACCCAATTATATCCAATTCCAGTAATAAGTAAATCATAAATAGTTGCCTGTGAAACCTCTATTCCACTATTAGCTGCCCAAAACTTTCTTGCATTAAGAATTTTATTTCTTCCAGATTCTTTTTTTATTGCAGTAAATTCAACACCATCACTAAGCATATCTGTAGCAATAATATCTATAAAACCCATAAGCTGAGGAGAACGTCTAGCATATTTTATAAAAGTCTTAAAATTAGTATCTTTAGAGTTCTGACCAAACATAGAAAATCTTTCTACAAACAAAGAATTAAGTAAGGGGAAATGCCTATCATTTTGAAAATCATTAGTGTTTTTCAGGTAGTTTTGTAGTTGAACCATTTATTTTTAATCTCCAATACAAGTCCAAAGATTGCTTCACCACAAATCCCCATGCCATGATGGTTATGAAGTTAAATCTCCAGCCTAGTAATCCCCAGACTGCGAAATTAACAATCAAACCCTCGACAAAAGCGTTTGATAACCATATCATTGTAGCACTACCTGCAGCCTTAAAATCAAACTTATCCAATTTTAATTGGACCATTCCTTTGATTTTTTTGCAAGTATGTTTTAATGCAATGAATTTCTTGTTACTGTACTCACTAAGTCTAAGTAGAAATTTATATTTAAATCTTTGGGTATTTTCACTTTCCCAGTGAACAGCACCAGCATTACGCTTATTTGTCTGATTTAACGGCTCCTGCCTTTTCTTTCTTCCTTTCGTACCCTTCATCGTATTCCTCCCGAACAATTTTACCATTATAATAATCTTCTTCAATTTTATAAATGTCATCATCGTTCAACTTGAAATCTTTTTTAAGTTCTTTTTTTGCAAAGAAAGCATTTCTCATTTGTGATATTGCCATCATTTTCTGAAGTGCGTATTCAGCCCTCATATATTCCTCAGTCTTAGGACATCCATCAATTTTCTCTAAAATTTTTCCAGATTGAATTTGTCCAGCAATCATATTAACTCTAGCCAAATAATATCTACCATTAATAGTTGATGTGATATATTCATTCTTAACCTTAATTAAACTCATCTTCATACCATGTCTTAATCCTCCCATGCTTTTCTTCGGAGTATCTGCTACTTTTGTTTTTTCTTTAGTCATCTTCTTTTACCTCCCGTGATTTATATTTGAATAAGCAGTTAGGAGTTACACCAAAAGTTTTATTTATTGTTTTTGCAGAATCACAAGTTAAAGCTTTACACAATTCTGGTTTCTTATCCGGATGATCCAGACAAAGATTTCCATTAAGTCTACTACAATCCCAAAAATAGATAACTCTTCTTCCAATAACTTCTATTCTTTCTTTTTTGAATCTTAATAACCCTCTAAGATAATCAACATCATGATTTTTATAATATTTAATATCACTCATCCCTAATTTACCAGGATTAAGAAAAACATATCTTCCAGCATCCTCAAGCATTTCAGGTTTAATATTTAAGAAAATAGACCTACAACACTCTGCATTACAATGATGATGCCATTCGGTACATTTTGTACATTTCGTTGCTTCGACATATTTTTGTCTTTCTTCTTCGTCTATCATTTTGGAATTACCTCAATTCCATATTTATCATATCTCACAGAATTCTCTTCTATAGAACTAAATCTAGCCTCTTTTGTTTCTATTCTATATTGTAGTGCTGGGTCATTCCAATCATCATCTAATACTTTCTTCATATTATCTCACACGTCACAGGTGCAACCTCCGGTTGAATAATAAGTGAACATAACCCTGCAATTGCATCAGGAAAATCATCCCTATCCCTTTCGTTCTCATGATGAACCTGCAATAGTCCCCTGGCAGTTGTTCTAAATCTAAGCATGCTTAATTGCTTATTACACTCCTCAACAGTTGGCATCTTAATTCTTCTGTTTTCAGCTAGTAATTTAAACAAAGTGTAGATTCTAGCTTTATTCTGCAAAGAAAATTCAACAGGCATGCACTGAACACCAAACTGCTCTATTCTACTTACGAAATCTTCAAGACCCTTACCAACTCCAGTATTATCCCATCCAACCATAGCAATATTCTGAGGACCTATGCTCTTAACTAACTCCTTTAAATCCACATCAATTATATCAGTATAATCAGTTCCTGCGGGATATTCCAACATTTCATAAATATACACCTGGTCTGTCCAATCTCCTTCTTTCCTTACAGACTTATTCGGTATACCGATTATCCTTACAGTTCTATCACCAACCTTTGCCCAATCAAAAAATATGTAAATTGGTTGGGTTATTACAGATGGAAGTATCGAACTTCTTTTTTCCTGCATATCCTCTCTTTCAGCCAAAGTAAGAAATCCTCCTTCTGGAGATGTGAATATCGCAAGCATAGTAGAATCTATTTGTTCTCTAGTAAGTGCCTTAGATAACAAATCAAACTCTTCTTGTGTATTTGTAGGACAATCCAAAAAGTTAAACCGGTATCTATGATAAAACGGATCATTCCACACTTTCCATCCAATTCCCTGTTGTCCATTAGGATTTGAAAAAATGATTATTTGCCCCTTAGTTGTATAAGTTCGTGGTTGCAAAATCTGAAAATGGAAATTTTCCCCATTATCATAAAAAAACAACTCATCCTCTAATCCAAGGTCAACTGCATACCCTAGAGCAGCCTCGGTAGCAGGAGTACAAATAATACGACTTTCTTTCAAATATACCTTTTTTGTAGATTTTTTGCCAGAATCAGCATCATACACAAGTTCATATTTAAAATGTCTAATATACAACTCCGTCTTAGTTTCTGTCTCTCCAACATCAGTTTCACTAGATAAAGAAGAATTTCTAAGAAAACTCTTAATCTGACGGATAAGGTCTTTTGACTGTGTTTCTGTTCTAGAGGTCATCAAAGTTGTTGTTCCAGGATTACTCAACGCAAAAATTAAAGCTTTCACACATAAACAGATAGATTTACCTATTTGATTAGCAGCAGCGAAGACAATCCGTTTATGTGTATCATTTATAATCATATCTTGATATGCATACAATTTCAATGGATTGTTAGAATTTCTTGGATCCTTGAGAAAAGCATAAGCATAGATAGTATAATCCCTAAGTAACTCATAAACCTTAGCTTGTTCCTCTGGGCTACCCACCTTAAGAATATCGTCCTCAACCACCTTATCCCACTTAGCAAATTTAGCATCAGTAATATCTTGCATTTCTTGGGAAACACCAGAAACTAAAAGTTGCTCCATTATTCAGACTCCTCAACAATAATAGCCTCTCTCATCTTTGCAGCAATCTCACCATGCGTAATCTGATGAACATGAAGATTTAATGATTTATCTCCATGAATTGCTCTTTGTAGCTTTTCCAGTAAAGAAGTATAAGTTTCAATCCATTTTCTAGTATTATCACCGAGAACTCCTTTTTCCTTCATTTCATCCCTAATACGTTTGTCTAAAAACAATTTCACCTTAACGGCAATTTCCTTCTGTGCATTAACAGGATTTTCCATATCTGCAAGCAATTCTTCAAAATTTTCCTCAGTAATCTCTTTTTCCTGTCCTTTTCTACTTGGAGCCATATCCATAGCCTTTTTAAATTCAGCCCTACTAATCTCCTTAACTCCCTCAGTCATTTTCTACCTCATCCTTAAAAATTATAACAACATCTCTACCTCTCACTTTTCCTACTTCCAGAGTTAAATCATCAGATTTCTCCCAATTCAAATCTTTTATCATTGCGATGGGAATGTTGGAACTATAAGAGTTACTCCCATTTGCCCTGTGTACCATTTGTAGTTTAGTCATCTTCAACCTCATCAAGAAAAATTTCACCTTCATATCCACCTGTAATAATTAAAGATAAACCACAATGTGGACAATTAAATTTTTCTTCATACTTCTGACTATCTTCAGGTATCTTCCTTTTACAAAATGGGCAATATATTATTTTTTCATCCATATTTTAGTAACCTTTCTATCTCTATTTTTATCATTTGTAATTTCGTCATATTATTAATTCCTCCTCCTCTCTTAAAAACCATAAACACATTTGAGTTCTCATATCATCTCTATCCTTACACCAAACAATATGAATAGGGTATCTATCTTGGAATGTATCCACAATTTTTTTGAGTGTAGAAGATTTAGTCTTCAATCTATACGCACCCTTAAAATTCATCGACGTGAACTTCTTTTCCGTACATTCCACAAAGATAGCAAAAGATAAGTCTTTTTCTATTGCTCTTTGAATTTCTCTTGAAAATCGTTTATGTCCCTGTATAAGGCTCCCGTATAGGTCCATAGCTGATTTACGTTCGATGTGGGCGATGTTGAACAATTTCTCAGTTGTATAATCTCCCTCATCCATTTTCTTTCTAATTATCTTAAAATTGATTGGATCCCAAAGTGGAAGTTGTTCTCTAGTATCTATGATTATCATTGGGCATCCTCTGGTTGTTTTGATTCAGACTCTATAGATTCTAAAGTTTCTATATCTGTATCAGTTAATCCAACAACTTCTTCCTCAACATCATCTTCCTCAACATCATCTTCCTCAACATCATCAATAGAATTAACCTCGTCCTCAGTCATTTCTCTAATACTTACAATATTTTCAGTATTAATCAATTCCCCCTTGATTATCTCTACAAATACCATATTCGTTCCATATGGAGCCATTACTCGTTTATAAAAGTCTTTTATGTTATCTGCGATATTTCGGATATTATATTCAAATCCATTAGTCATTATTATTTTTACATTTATCATTTGATACCTCCTAGATTGATTAGAGTATATACTTTATATAGTTATGGGTTAAGCATATACTTGATAAGATTATTACACTCAGGAGTTAGCTTATTGTGTTAAAGTATATACTTTTTGTTAAAATTATTATAAAATTATGAGAAGACTACTCTACTATACAAAAACACCCAATAATTCACTACCCCCCCGTAAGAACAGATAACCGAATAACTCTGCTTATAAACATATGTGTGATACAAACTATATGTTTCCTAATCGGTATACCGAATAAGTACCCTTTATAAAACTATGTAGTACCATACTCAATAAAATATACTATCTATACATTTATATACTAATTTGTATAAGCTATATTGTAGTGGTGGGGGTTATTAAAAAACCTACTCACCACTACATAAAAAAGAAAATGGAAACAATAACAAAAGAAAACAAACAACTAAGAAGAGAAATGAGAAACGAGGAAATACTATCCATAGATTACGAGGGCGTAGTTTTAGTTAATAACAAGTATAAAATTATTATGAACGGGCCCACAATAGATACGCTTAACACTAATAAAAAAATAATTAATTTATGGTATTATTATTGTAAACAAGAGGGATTAAATTTATAATGTATAAACAGATAAAAAAGGTGATAAACAGCCTTAAGCATGTATTCGGTAAGTCTTATATTGACTTACATAAGATACATAAGACAACTAAAAAAGGGATAATTTGCTTTTATTAAGTGGATTATACTACTTACTAACCTTAAGGGGTTATTACCTTAAGGCTTTATTGAGTATATACCTAAACTTTATTATGAAATTATCCAAATATCCACTATTTGACATGAAATACCCCAAATATTCAACAAATGAGAGTTTTTTAAGTATGGAGTCTAAAAAGTTTAATATGTTATCCCCTTTTCAAGATGAGAAGGTTTCTTTTTCCAAGAAGAAAAGGGTTTGGTTTCCTCGTCTATACTCAAATATTACAACTTCCTCCCCTCTTCTTCCCTATTTAGCTACACTATACATAAAATTAGATATACGTTTTTTTATTTTAGTACCCCTATGTAGTAGTAATTATAAGTATATGGCAAATAGTGTGTGTATGTTATTTTATGTAAAGTGTTGTAAAATAGTTAAATTTAAGAGTAATATTAATAAAAAGAACCCTATCACTTGGAAAAGGATAACAGGAGATAATAAAAAAATAGATAGTTATCAAATAATAATGAGGGATAATATAAAATGGTAGATACGATCCAGGATAAATTAAAGTTTAAATTATGGTTAGATGAGAATATTGAAAGGTTGAGAAAATATCATAAAAATCATTATTTAGAAAATAAGGATAAACCTAATAATAAAATATTCTCCGATGAGGCAATAAAGAGACGCAGGGCATACTCAAAACAATACTATAAGGATATTAAAAACAAGGATAGGTGTAGGGTTTATATTGTTAATAAGAACACTAAAAAATATAAAGCTGATATGCGAAGAATTGATAAGTTTAATAAAAAGAGGGATAAGGAGAATGAGAAAAAAATAAAGATGAATGAGAGGATTAAGAAAAAGAGGGATAAGGATAATAAGTTTTTTGGAGAAATTAAACTATTGGATGAGGAGATTAATAAATTAAAATTGAGTATTAAAAATAATTCTCTTCCTGGAATAAACTATAAACTAGAGGTTAAAAAATGAATAACCACAACAACCCTAAACTTCCCATATTCAAAGGAACAATTCTTTTTTATCTGGATAACTTAAGCGATATTCTTAAAATGTTACTCCCTTTGGATAATAAAAATTATACTATTGAGGATTTGAGAAGGGTTGAGGATGGTATTTCAGAAAATTATTATAAGGGGGTTAAAAAATGAATATAAATAAAGTTAATTTCAAAAATGATAATTTAAAAAATTATGCGATAGAACTTTTAAACGGAGATTTTCGAGTTTTTGTTTATGAAAATAAACACAATCTAAACGAATCAACAACTTTTTTAAAATTTGAGAAAAATAAAAATATTGGATATTGTCAATTAAACGATTTTATCGGGTTTTCGTTTTCTTCTGTTCATAAACCGAACAGGACAACGGGCACAGGTTTTCAGATAGAATCAAAGGTTTTAAATCCAACTTTACAAAATGCGTTAAATTGTTTTGTTGTTTGTCCTAATTGGGCAAGTAATGAAGACCGGCAAAGTGTAATAAAATATAAAGATATTGAGGAGTATTTTAAAAGACCTGAAAGTTTAATTTATACCGAGTTAGAAAAAGAAAACGATATAAGTTTAAGTGAGTATATGCCTATTGTTAGGGATAAATTAAGTGTTTGTGAGTTAGAAAGATTAAAAGAACGGGGATATACAAACGAATGTTTTTTTAAAAATGATGTCTTAACCGAAGAATACGAAATAAAGTTAATGGAAAAACAGAAATACTATTATTTAAATTTTGGTTCGTCTGGTGCATTTATGGTTTTAAAAGAAGATATAACCACAAAGAAAAACGGAGATTTTCCGAAAAATAGCGTTTTTGGTATAAAGGGCTATGGAACACCAAATTTTAAAAAATGTTATGGAAATGTTTTTAATTTAGATATTGAGAAATTACATAAACTTAGATAAGATTACAGAATATAAAATTTAATTATCAGCCCACTTAAATTTTAAGGGCTATGGATTAGAAAGAAGGAAAAACACCTTGTTAAAAAATTAATTAGAATGGAGGAATAAAAACAAATGGATAAAAAAACAAATACAAAATATGAAGAAATGACCTTAAGGTTTTTTCAAATAAGATTTCCTGAAAAGGATATTAAATTTGAAAAGGAATGTGGTTATTTTGAAACATGGGTTAAAAGGTTTGAATCTGGAAACCCTGAACACTGGGCAGATGATAAGAGTATTTTGGCAATATCTCAAATTAAAACAGAATTTAGCAATTTGGATAATACAATATTAAAAATAGAGTTTAAGGAAAATTTAAGTGAAAGTAATATAAAAATGATAGGTAAGATATTATTGGAGAGTTTAAATTTTGAAACAGATATTGAGATAATAAACAACTAAGAATAATTTATTAATTTACCTATTTGGTAAACGATAGAGTAAGACAGAGATAAACACAGAGTAAGACAGAGATAAACACAGAAGCCCATAGAGGCTCGCTGAGAGATAATAAAGGGATTTACTCCCTTGTTATAATGAGGATAAAAAATGGATGAACAACAAGAAAATACAAACGGAGAATATATCGATTATATCTGCGATTTTGATCCTTTTGGACTAAAAATAGAGAATAAACAAGATAATGGTTTAATCTGTCCAAATTGCAAAGAATCTCTCCATTTTGACGGAAAAACATTTTATCAGGGTTATAATTATGATAAATGGGTTTGTGAGGGTTGTTCTCATATTATTGTTTTGGATTGGAGGGATAAAAAGTAACATGGGAGTAGTAGGATTAGCATTTATAGCAGGAATAGTTTATTTATTTGTGAAATTTATAGAAGGAATTATTAAACTTTATGTATTATTCTTTACTTTTGCTATTAAAGGATTTTCTGAATTGATTGGATTTATTTGGAGAGGTGATAAAGTATAATATGGATACACAAAAAAGAGACAGGGTGATAAGGGAAAATTTGGCGTTGGACACTATAATTTATATTGAGGAGGTTAAAAAAGATGGTGGAAAAGATAAGGTATGATAAAATGTTGGAATTAAAAATTGAAGAGGCAAAGGGAATAAGAGACAATAAAGCTATTTTTGTTCTTAATTTGAAATTGGATGCTTGGAGGGGGTTTAAATTATGAAATTAGAAGCAAAATATATATTGGAAAATTATCCAAAGATTAAGGTTAAGGGTAGAAAGGGTAAGTTAATTGAGATGGATAATGATTTGTTCTTTTTGGCAATAGATGGAAGAATTGAACGAATAATTAAAGGTAAAATTGTTGAATGTAAAAGAAAGAATAAAAAATGGGTTGAATTTGAAATTATAGAGACTAAATTGATAGATAAGGGGATGGGGGATAAATTATGAAGGAAATTTTCGGTAAAAACCATATAGTTGCCCTGTGCGGAGAAAAGAACGCAGGAAAGACTAACAATCTTATGCAAGCACTAAAGCAATTTAGAGAAACAAATAAAGAAACTCCAATTTATGTTTATGGATTGGATAATCATACTTTGAACTGGGTTAAATCTCTTGGAAATGTATTTGAGATTAGCAGTTTAGAACAATTATCCAATAAATCTAATGTTTTGTTAATATTAGATGAATTTCAAAGACTTCATCTTAACGACAGGAGACAAAAATATATTCTGGATGAATTTATAGATTTCATTTATCATAAAAACAACTGGGTAATATTTACAAGTCCAAATTTGAGAGAGTTTAATAGTATTATTGGTGGAAAGATTGAAGGGTGGTGTATTAAGTCGTTAAAGATTGATAATCTAATTAATGGAAGTCAGTTAAAAGATGTAGCATTATCTTATTCTGGAAGGTTTAAATCACTTGGTAGGATAACTCTTGGAAAGAATGAAATGTTGGTGATAAATGAGGATTATGAGAAAGTTTTAACATTTGATTATATTGAGAGTATTGATAAAAAGAAAGAGAATGTTGATATTTTTGCTGATTCAAAATTGTCCAGTAAATTGTCCAGTAAATTGTCAGAGGGGTTATCTTGATGGCATTTATAGAATATAAAACCGCAGGTTGCAAGGAACAAGTAAGAGATTTGTTAAGATTACGATTGAAATTAAAAGATGATATTAGACGGCATAAAAAGTTAATAGCGATACACAAAGAAAAGATTAATATTATCAATTCTATTGATTTGATTGAGGTTGAGAATAAATTAAATTTTTATCTGGATAGGGTTAATAATGAAATTAAATCAAAATAAAGAACTATTAAGTTATCTTATGGATATTAAACATTATAAGAGCAGTGAACAAATTGGAAAATTATTATTTGATGCAGAAACAGAACAAGGATTACCTGTAGAATTTTCTTTGGATTTATTAACCAAAAAAGGAATTGATAAAGAATTATTAATTTCATCTTTGATGATTTATCAAAAGATGATTATATCTCATAAATTGATTTCTGGTATGGATGAGGAGAAATTAGACAAATTTAGAGAGATGAATTTAAGATTTATCGTGGAATATTTTAAACTAAATGATTTTATAATTAAAGGCTAAGTGAAAGCTTTATAAAGTATATACTTTAATAATTAATATGGAAACATTAAGCGATAAAATGTGGATTATGATGCCACCAACTTTTGATGAAGAAGGAAATCACAATGGACTTTTTAATAAAGTAGATATGATATATGGGTGTGATGTTAAAGAATTTATTAAGGATTTGAAGAAAAAGTTTGAAGATGATAGAGCTTGGGAAATTAGATTAGAGATAATCGACAAACTTGCAGGGGAGAAATTAATTTAAAATGGAACTAAAACTATTCTGTGGATTCTGCGGACACACTGATATTTATCAAAAGAATAAATTTAATGGTTCTGGAAAGAAATCAAATGGATCTAGCACTATAAAATGTAATAAGTGTGGTAGAAATTTAAATCAAGGGAATGTGATTTTATAATGGTAGTATCGAATTTCACCATTGGACTAAAATTATCAAAAGATTTTCAATCTGTAAATTGTGAGTTTGTCGAAGAGCCTATTGAATATGATAATGAAGAGGAAATGAAAGCTAAGATACGTAGGAAGTTTTCAATAATGAAAGATGAAATAAATTTACAATTTGAAAAAATAAAAAATGGAGAGTGAAAGACTAGACATCATGGAAGATAAAATTGATAAAATTGCATTAGAGAATTATGAATTGGATATTAGGCTAATAAAGGTAGAAGGGAGGTTAAAAAATGATGGGAGAAAATAATTACCCTAATGGAACTACTTTAAATCCAGAACAAATCTCAAGAATCAAAAGGAAAGAGACGAGGGAATTAAAGAAATTAACTAAGAAGAATAAGACAATTAGACTTGCTAATGAAGCTCAAAATAGAGTTACTAGAGATAATAAATTGGATGAGATTAATTCAGTATTGAAGAGAATTAAAACTATAATGGTTTGTTATAATAAAGCTGGTAAAGTTGAGAGAGATGCTACTAATATTTTGTATGATATTAGAGATTTGATTGATGAAGTTGAGATTAGTGATGAAGATATTAAGGCTGAGGTATTTGATGAAGATGAAGTTAGTCAAAAAATTATTGAGGATGAAATATTTGAAGAACCAAATAATCATTTAAATTAATTATGGTAAAAAGTGTTGAAAAGGAGGTAAAGATGGAAAAGATTAAACATAAATGTAAGAAATGTGCGGAATTGTCTAAGAAATATGCGGAATCTTCTAAGAGATATGCGGAAACTTCTAAGAAATGTGCGGAATGGTCTAAGATATATGTGGAATGGTCTAAGGAACGTGCGGAATTGTCTAAGGAATATGCGGAATCTTGTCAATGTGAATGATGGAAAATATACAAAAAGTAATAACTGAGAAACCACATAGTGTGGAGATAAGCGTTAATGCAAAAGGACAATACTCTGGAAAGGTTAAAGTTTATGCAGAGACTATTGAGGAAGCTATGGAATTGAGTTTATTAAAAGCTAAAGAATTATATGGTGTGATATCACATCAAAATGTATAGTAATTTAAATTATTAAACTGTTAATTAAACAGTATCATATTCAACGAGGATTTAGGTTACCTCCTTTCTCCTTATTGATTGCACACGAATAGATTGTTAAGGCTGAAAGGTCAGTGGGGTGGAATTCCCTGCCGTGTGCATTGGGTGCGAGACTAAGTCGTCCCTCGGTATTAAGCCCGAGAAACTGCTGACACTAGGAAAGACTAGGATGTGGGTGTCCGGTGGTGTCTAGTGAGGTAAAAAGCCTCAACCCACATTTCATAGTCCCTGCGATGTGAGCCTAGACCTTGGGTTCACTATCCACGGTTACAAAGGTCAAAGTAACGCAATTGGGACCTGCAATGTGGGTGGTCAAGGGTAACATACCAGAAGCCCACATTTTATAATCATGGAAACAAAACTAGACAAATGGCAAGTGAAGGTATTGGAAGGTCTTCCTGATGGAAAAATATATTTATCGGGAAGATGGCCGAACGTAATGGTAATAAAATGGAAAGACCAAAAGAAACAAGAAGTGTATCGATAACTGCAAGGATAGAGATAAAAGGAATTACTGAGGAAGAAGTATTTGATGCCTTAATTGATGTGTTTAGAAATCATTGGGGGACAGATTTTAAACTATCCGTATCAGGAAGAGATAAGCATTTGGAGGAGAAACACATTTTATAATCATGGAAATAACACACATTAAAATACCAGAATACAAAGGAAGCATAGAAATAGCGGATGGTTTTGTAATTAACATACTAAAAATGCCGAAGAAAGTAGAGCAAGAAGCTATGAATAAAACATTCGGGTGGAAATTCACCACATTTCATAATCATGGAAATAACAATAGCAAAAATAGGAGAAGAATTTAAGACAATGAAAGTGGCAGAAGGAGTCGGGACGATAGACCTTGGCTTCTGGGGTATTGATGGGATTATGTTAATCAAGAATAAGACAGATAAATGAGACAGATAAATGAGACAGATGGAAACAAAAATAACAGACTTCAATAGAGAAATGTCAAAAGAAGAAAGGGATTACTATGGTTCGGAATTTGACAGGGAAAGATAAGATGGAAACAAAAAAATCACCACTACACATAAATCAAATATTAAAACTACCAGTAACAAAATTTGGAAAGAAAGGAGATTTAATCTTTATGTATAATGATTTTGTAATATTTTTAAAAGATAAAGATAGACCAGTTATAAGGTTGAACGAATTCATAAAAATTAGAATTACAAAAATACTTCCTAAATTTGCTTTGGCGGTTTTGGTTTCCGAAAATATTAATAAGACCAAGGTAAATAAAATAGATGATTTTGATGCTATCTTTTATGCTAGTGCTGAAAATGTCCATAATACGAACTTGGAGGGGGAAAATTACAAATGAAATTAGAAGTAGAGAAAGACAGATTAGAAATCAACAAGATTATTGAAAATTGTTTACCATTAATGATTAAGAATAAAAATATGATACAAGAATGTGCAGATTGCATTATTGTTTATTTTATAGAGAAATTAGATAATCAACAAAAAAAGGATGACGAGGATCTTCATGTTAGTCATCTTGGGACACGAAGCACAGAGGAGGAAGATAATACAATGAAGTGTAAGACCGATGTTGTGGAGAACCATGTTGATATAGATACCCTGAGCCTAACGGCGATTGACGGGAATCGAAATCCGCAGGAATGCTCTGGGAAGGCGAACGTGGCTAAGAAGGAGGATACCAGTATTAAGGCTCTTCCTGTGGATTCTAAATCTAAAGTAGTAATTTTAGACGATAATGTATTAAGCTTATCTTGTTATGCAGAAGATTATCCTGAGAACTTTAAGGCGATGACAGAAGCTAAACAAGACGATAAAGATAATTAAAGCCTCGTATGAGAAATAAACAAAATAAAAAGTATATGTTCATTCATATAGTATATATACTTTACAATTAAACAATGGATGAGAAAATAAAAAACAAGGTAAGGGAAATCCAAAGAAAATACTGTGCAGAATCAGTTGAGACTAAATTATATTGGGCTATTAAAGAAACAATGGATAAAATAAAGCAACTTGAGAAAGAATTAATAAAAGGAAGAAATTACAAAACCAGTTATTGGGAGTTGTTTTATCCAGACGGAACTTCTTCAATTTTTAATTATAATCCAAAACTAAACACTTCCCATACCAAACCTAAGACGAAATGAAATCTTATATATTTACAATATACAAAAATTGGAAAAGGACTGGAAGTGGTAACTGCTTAGAATCTTGGAAAGAAAACTATGAAAAGTTTAAAGAAATGGGATTATTTGGAGAAGGTTGTTATATAGATTTCCAAGAACCTAAATTAAATGAATGTGAATGTTGCGGTTCGGGTTATGATTAAAATGAGTAAACAAAGAAGTAAAACAAATGGATCAACAAACGATGATTGGGCTACTCCAAATTATATCCTAGATGATATTAGAAAAGAATTTGGAGAGTTCTTTGATCCATGTCCATTAAAACACGATTTAAAGAAATGGAATGGATTAGAAATGGAGTGGGCGGATATAAACTTTATTAATCCACCATATAATAATAAAGATAAAATTGCATTTATTGAAAAAGCATATAAAGAATCATTAAAGAATAAGATTTGTATTTTATTAATTCCATCAACAACAGAACTTCCAATATTTCATGATCTTATATTGCCTCATGCAGAAGTTCGATTTATTAGAGGTAGAGTAAAATTTAAAGGAGTTAATACAAAAGGAATTTATACAGAGAAAGGAACTGGGCAAAGTGGGAGTATGTTTGTTATATTTAATGGGAGGACGCAATAGAATGAGAATAGGAATAGCCTACGAGGGAATGATAAATAACAAGTTCGCAATAGACCGAAACATTTAAATAGTAACTATTCGTAATAAAACTATGGAAACAACAAACAAACTAAAAACATTAAAAGATTTTGAAAATTTAATATTTATTACAGAGATAAGTAATCCAGAAAAAAATGATTTATATATATCATTTTGTGGACAGGCAAAAATTAATCAAGAAGCTTGTTCATGGGAAGATTTTTGTGGTACTGGAAATGATAAATTAGTAGGTGTAGGAGTTTTAAGAAAAGAAGCAATTAAACATATTAAAGATTTACGTGAGGAAGAAGTAGATTGTATAAAATATAGATTTGCAAATGATTTTGCAGCAAATATTTTAAAGAGTTTTTTTAATATTACTAAAGAGGATTTAACATGAGACCACACAAAAAGAAAGGACAAAAAGTGAAAGCGAAACCTCTACTAATAGAGATTAACCAAGATGAATATGTAGAACTTCTAAAGGTAACAGAATTTATGCACCACAAAGTAGCTTTCATGTTAGGGTTTGAATCTGGATTAAGAATCAGCGAAATAGTTAATCTACAAAAAGCAGACTTCGATTTCGGCAACAAACAGATTAGGGTAAACATGGGAAAGAATTCAAAAGATAGAATAGTTAGTTTGCCTTTATCTTGGCAACCTCAACACATTAATTTTATACCTCTTAAATGCCAACAAAGAGCATTACAGAAAGCCTTTATCAAATCAGCAGAGATAACAGGGTTAAAAGTTAAGAAACCTAAGATTCATTT
>Ga0307928_10000710_pt1 | contig 25157 bp, 50 predicted proteins | sample AceLakmetagen232_FD_201815 | JGI IMG/M metagenome (GOLD analysis project Ga0307928, IMG submission 201815) | Saline water microbial communities from Ace Lake, Antarctica - #232 | ecosystem: Environmental > Aquatic > Non-marine Saline and Alkaline > Saline | place: Antarctica: Ace Lake... | reverse complement strand
CTTCCAGTCAGTTGTTCTCACAAAATCTGCTGATCTATCCGAAGTTGTAAGCCTGGTCCTAATCGCCCCATCCCAATTATCTGTAAGCCATGTTGCATCCTCAAAACTTTCAGTGAAATCAGCACCAGGAACAACTCCACCACTACCAACTATCTTAACCCCATTGTTGAACTTCACCCCACCAGCGATCTTAATCAAATGGGTGAGTAGCATTACATTATTAATCGTATTGGATATCTTTCCCATTGAACATTTTCGCCTGATCTGATCTACTCTTTTACGGGATAACTTAGGTGCGATCATCCTTGCATTATATCTCCGCATACCGATCCTGCTTTTCACTATCTCAAGGTCAGTGAATACGTTCAGGTCGAGTGTCGGTTTCATGTTCATTATTATTCCTCAACTTGTATTTGGTATGTATAATGGAACCCAAACATCTTGATCGCTCATAACATTAGCAGTATCTTCCATTTCATGTCTCACCATTCCAACGAATATCCAACCAGGATTCGAGGAGTATAAGAGTGGTCCACTTGCCGCCCCATCACCATTTACATTAGAAAAATTCTTGGTTTGGTCGGCGGCTCCAACACCCTCAAATTTCAGGAATGGTTGATCATCATCATTCTGATCTATTGTCAAGGCGGCGACCGCACAGTCGTTAGCAGTCTCAAACTCTGACCCTGCGAGTGTTCCCTGTATAGTTCCATCGCTATCGATCTCGATTACCTTTGAATCATCACTATTCCAAATCTCAAATGATGTTGTTCCATCATTCGTGTCCATACCAATCTTCAGATCACCGCCACAGTAAATTTCATAATCCCATGATCCTTCAAAATGCAATGCCCTTGAAATTCCAGATGATGTTCCACCGTATTCAAGGTACATACCTCTGATTATGGATGTTACATCATCTCCACCATCACCATCAATTGACAGATTCCACCCAGTGACAACTTCACTGGCAGATAGTGCAGTCCCCACGGTTATATTAAGGTCTATAACATCAACAGTGGCAGAGTTTATCCCGGCATCTATGGTGAAAATGGAGCCAATCGTATGATTCGTGGTGTCAGCATCAATTTTAATGGTACTATCCGCTTCCATTGTCCATAGAGTATCAGCATCAGAATTAATCTCAAATTTATTGTTATTTCCACTATCCTCTACAATGAATGAATATGATCCAGCGTTATCCCCAAGCGTGTTTGTGATCGTGGTTGTGGATGAGAAGTGAACTGCTGTCCCGCCTCCAGAGATAACTCCATTTGAATCCACTTGTAGTACTATTGCATTTGCACTGTCAAGTAATTGCCAATAGTTCACTCCTGCATCATCACCAAGTTTATTCGTAATATCATTAATTGAGATAAGGGCTATACCGCCACCTGTTCCAGAATTGAACGTGAGGTCATCATTAGTTCTATAAATAGTTCCACTTTCATCTCCATCATCATTTTCAATTGTGAGTGGATGTGTTCCGGAGTCCCTTATTGTCAACCCACCAGTGGATACTATCTCATCCGTTCCAATTGTTAGATAGGTCTCATTTGCTACTGTTGTCCAAGGACTTACATCAGCTCCGTCGGCAACATTTATCAGGGTTCTAATCTGTGTCGGTGTAAGTGCTGTTATATTGCCACCCGTTATTCTACCGACTAAAGTCTGTTCTCCGACTGTTAGCGCCAATGGTGTATTATTTGCTATTGCTCGAAGAATGGTGTGCGCATTATAATCACTTTCCATAACGGCTCCAGCAGTATTTACATTGTCTGCATCAGTAACATCAGCCGAATTTTCGATTGTATCAAGTTTGGTATGATCTGCATCTAAAAACGCTTGTTCACCCGCGCTTGGATAAGAAGTTTTTGCATTTATCTGAGCTTGAATATCTGATGTTACACCATGCAGATAAGTCATTTCTGCCGGTGTTACTGTTTGAATATTCTTGCCATTCATGTCAATGTTATTCAAAAGTGGAACATCAATATCACCATACCCACCTATTCCAGTCTTGACATAGATAGCTCCGTTTCGAACTTTATAATCACCGGTTTCTAAATACATTAAAACACCCCACAATAATAAGCAACTACCACGATAATACTTATTCCAATACAGCCAGATATAACGAGTAAAGTTAATTTAGTCGTTGGTAATTCAACGGCACCAACTCCAGGCACGTTTTCTACGAATATCCTACCAGTGTTTTGTTTAATGTTACTTGGCGGTTTCATTTTTCTCTTACCATAATACATACCACGATTCAGATTGTTCAAAGAATTTGTTACCAATGTTTGAAATTCTGAATCTTTACGCCACCGGTCATAGATAATGTCTTTGTGTATGTACTGCTTTTTGCACTCGGCTTGTTGTTTTTTGATCGACCATCCACCCATCGTCACCACCCATAAGTGATTTCAATGGCTGGGGTTCCACCAATTCCTTCATATGCAATGCAGTCTACATTTCCTTCTAATGATATGGATCCACCCGGGTAAACGGTTCGATATGCTGTTCCGATTTCTCCAGCTCTTAAATTAAAAGCAACTCTTAGAGGGGCTGACCCGGCATCATCTGGATCGGCGGCATTGTGAACATCGATAGATTTCGCTGATTGATTGATTATACCATTGTTGGCACCGAAATCGTTAAAGAATAATCTATCAGTTGTACCATTTTGTGTGGTTGCTCGGAATGTATCCCAATTCGCGCTTCTGTACACCATGTCCGTACCTCCGTGATCGTAAAAGCCCCTCAACTAATTGTCAAGGGGCGTGGTATGTCCGATTAAATGGTTCCTATTTTCACGTTTATGATTTGGCAAATTGCTTCATCATATTTGTTCGCGAATGCAAGATCCTCCCTTGGCACGAGAACGATTCGATCTGTGGTTGGTTGATCATCGATCTTCACGTTGAACTTCCTTTCTGCTCCGGCAGGATTTCCGATCAACGGTGACGTCTTGTTGAAAACAAGAACGATTGTTCTGTTATCAGCACTTGTTCCAGCACTCTGATCTCGCTCAACTCCGGCTGTATCCAAGGTATCGCTGATCCTGGATGATTGAAGAACAGATGTTCCAAGAACTTTTCCGATCTCGCCAGTGAGTATCGTTGCGTCCTTTCCGTATTTCTCAACGGTTTCCAACTGTTCCCATGACCTTATTGTGGCGGCGGTGGAATGCGAAACAAGTACAAGGATGTTGCTCTTCGTCAATGCATACTTTCTCAGTCCAGCAAGTGCATTGTTGATATCTGACGGTGTCAGATATCCACCAGATGCGTTCACTGTAACTCCGCTCTGAGCGAAAATTCTGAGCCCATTGAGTTCCAGTTTTGGATCTCTACTCTTATATCCATTTGGGAAATTGGTTGCATCATAGACACCGTTGATGTTGGTCACGCCAGTTGTGATATCACCATTGATAAACACATCTTCTTCGGTGTCCAACACTGACATAACGATATCGTCCATCAGCGATGGCATCATTGTGTCAACGGCATAGAAGGTCGTTTTGTTGTCAATGGGTGCATTCCCAATGATGGTTTTCATATCGAGCTCTACTTCGGATGTAGTCTGTCTCGATTCATCGGCGGCAACGTTTTTGTTGCTCGATGTTCCCTGCATGGTGATTCCGCCAGTGATCTTTGGCAGTTTCATCGTTTGTGTCGTCATGTTCACGGAAGGAACACTATTTCTTATCCATGACAGATCGAAAACCCGCTTTATGATCGCAGTGCTCAGTTCTTCGGGCAACATCTCGGCTCCGTATCCGGTGTCGCCGTTGAAAGTCGATTTTATTTTATCCAGTCCAGGTACTTTATTGTCCATATCATTTCACCTCGTTTTAGTAGCAAAGATGTGCCCGTTATTATTCCGTTTTTTCTCCTATGGCTCTTGCCGATAATCCTCTGAGTTTTCTGGCCAGCTTCGTATATCCGTTGGCAATCTCTGGCTCTACATCATAGCCATACTTGTTTCGGATCTTTTCAGCTTCCAGCTCTTCGTCAGTATCATCATCATTCAAAAGTGATCTCTTACTTGCCGGTCCTTGCTTCAGCCGTTTTTCAACTTCGTCACTGATCGTTTTTTCATTCGTCAACGATAGCACTTCCGCTTCCAACTCGGCAATACGTGCATCCTTTTCAGTGATCTGCTTTTCGTAATCAGCAATCAACGGTTCTGCCTGTTTTATGAACAAATCTTCAGCAATTCTTTCATCCTCGGTCAGCTTTATCCGTCTGATCTCATTTTCCATTTCCTTGACCTTGTCCTGCATGATCAAAAGCTCGCTTGGTTCTTCCTCTTCAGCTTCCGATTCAGTTTCCTCCTCATCTTCTTTTTCTTTATCAGAATCGTCATCTGTTTCGGTTTCCTGCTCAACTTCTTGCGTAGTTTCATCATCGGTTGATGCTTCTTCCTGTTCAACTTCCTCTTCCTCAACTTCTTCAACCGATTCCGTTTCGTCCGTGGATTTCTTTGCTACTTTCATATGAAACACCAATCCTTTACTCGATTTGACTTTAATCGCCTGCTTAATTCCTGCAAGATCAAAATTTGGATCCAAAACACCAACAGTTGTCGTCCTCTGTTCAGTGTTTTCAACATCAATATCAATGGCACCTTTATCATCATTACTTTTGTATCCAACTTCCTTGATTTCAGCGTCACGATTTGCCGGGCTGTCAACGGGTGAAATTTCTATGAGGAAAATTTTGGTCCAGGTCCACACAAAAACATTTTCCTGAATTTCGGTCTTTACAGCATCAACGGCAAGGAATCCAATTGAAAAGGCTGTGATCGTTTTATTGATTATCTTCTGGATGATCTTTTCTTCAGTTGGATCGATCTCGATAGTCGCCCAAACAAAGTTCTTGTCCTTCCAGATCTTGATCGTTCTACCAATTGGTTCGGCTTGATGCATGTATCTAACTGTTGGATAACGCATATAGAACTCCATCGATTCTATAACTGCATCTGGATCCACAATCTCGCCATATGTATCAACTGCATCAGAATTAATTATTCCCTCAATGATCAAAGGTTCTCCAGCTTTAAATTCTGACTTGATCTTGAAATTAGGTGAGCTCAACCACATGTTCGGTTTATTAGATTTCGCGTAAAGCTTCAGAACGTCCAAAGATATCTCTTTTACATGATAGTCATTTTTTCTGAGCCAGGATTTTATTTTATCCTCGGTCCAATTATATTTGACATCTTTGGAAAATCGTATGGTTTGCTCGGTGATCTTTCCAGATTTAAGTTCTCCACCGATTGCTCGGATGCCACTGGTATTATATGGATAATCAGTATTGAGATACTTGCTTGGCCATATTTGTTCCAAGTGTTTGAACTGATCTGGTGACCTGATATTAGCCAGCCATTCGTCTTTTTCTTTCTCTGATGGCATATGTTACTTATTATTTTTGGTACCTATATGTATTAAATGTAGTAATATTACTACTGTGAAGCTGACGGTTTATCGATATATCCACTATGAAACATCGATAAGTATATATACTCATGACACCATGTAGTGTTAAGGAGAAAAAAAATATGACACAAAAAATTGGATGCAAGGAACTAAGCGAGCTTGGAAATATGACCGAGTTCATTGGAGGAAACTCGAACAAGATCAGATTTGAGGATGAAGCTATCCTTTCTTCTGCATATGCTTTGATCAGACACATTTATGATCATATCATCATTGACCAGTGAATTTTTTATGTATTATGGGTGATTAAATATGGAACGAAAATGTTGCTCAATATCGGACGACCATAAACATCATTATGAAGAAATTCAGAAAAGATCAAAAGCTTATACAAAGGAAGTATGTAAAGATTGTCAGCTCAGACGTGACACATATCATGACGACGGAGAAGTAATGTATGACGATAGTGAACAATTAAAAATGATCACCGGAGAAAAATACAATCCCGGAGGATGGAATGAACGTATTGAAATTTCACGGGTAGTTGACGATGGAAAACAGTGGCACGTTTATGGAAATGGACGAATATTTCACGGAAAAGGATTTGATAACTTCCAAATATGGATACCAAAATCAATATCGAGAGTTATCTATCGATACAACCAGATGCATCGACAGATAGTCGTTCCAAAATGGTTTTATGATAAGATCAAAGTTTACAATGTAAGAGAAGACGAAATCACCAAGTCAAGTGAATTTTAATGTATCAAATGACTTATTGCATTGAATTTATCTACCTCATTATCCCATGCACCTTCGAACGCTCGAAGATTGCTCCTTGTTAATTGTGGTGCGAACTTTCTTACCGCTCGTAATAAATAGAAGCGTCCTTGCATATATGTAGTACCACTCTCAACAAAATAAGCATAATCCACGCCTGTTCCTCTACCGCCGAATGATATAACGACATGCGCAAATAGTCCGCGATTTGGACTCTCATCTTTAATTCTACCAGATCGACGAAGGGCACCACTTCGATAGGGTGCATTTTCTTTAGCCTGTTTCAATATCTTTGCACCGAGATCATATATTGCTCGACGACATTTCTTTTCGGCCATTTGTTCAACCCTTGTAAACACCATCGATGCTTGTGCCATATTTCCTCCTGCACCCCATCCGCCCATTTAACCACCTACCGGCTCGGGAGTGATGTCGCATCTACAATGAGGGTGCGCCGGGATTAACCCATTTGCTTCTTGCATTGTGTAAAGATAATTCTCATATGGTAAACATAAATCTTCATCTGTTTGATCATCGACAACAACCAATCTTCGCATATGAGTAAATCCCATCTTTTTGGCACCAGATAAATGGCCAGCGACAACATAGCGAGCAGTTTCAGTTCTAACAATGCGACTATACATCCATTTCGGAAAATTCGTGCCACTGATCGGGTTGACGAATGATTTTGTTTCCGTAATAACCTTATGCCAGTTCCAATGATTTTTGAGCCCCTTGTCAAAGATCGATTTGATACTGTTCTTATAGTTGTATGGAGTTTTATAATCGATCAGCATCCGTTTAAACGTAGGAGGATAATACTTTTTCTCATAATACTTGATTACATCAATGTCAGGCTTCCCAAATGCGAATGTCGTACCGTAATAATTGCCAGTAAATGTCAAAGAATTCTTATAGACTTTTTGATCTGGACCTTTCATTCCTTCCACACCAACATCTACCATCCCCTCCAGCTCCATCCCGATCCCGGACAATGCTTTATTATACTGCTCGATGGTCATGTAATCATTAAGACCCTTTACACCAGCAACTTTTTTAACTACTTTCATGACCCGATCTGAAACTTCCTTGGCGAACTTACCAATCAGTTGATTTTCAAATATCGAATATTGGGTTAATCTGAATGCTTGAAGTTTTTTTCGAAGATCTAATTGGTCTTTACTTGGTGGTTTATCTGCTGGCTTTGCCCGTATCAGCTTTTTTTTTTATTTTTTTCGTTGTCATACGGCCAATCTTTTGGCACTGTGCTTCGCAAGATAATATTTTCAGCACCCTTTTCTTCCTCTTTTTCTTCCTCGGGTTCCGTTTCAGTTCCACCACGATTAGATAATACCGGACTAATTAATTGTGGATCTCTTGCCCAATCTTCATCAATCTTTGGAAGATTTAAAAACTTTATCCGAACTTCATTAACTGACATAATTTGTTCTTGTCTGTTGACCTGAATTGCTCGGGCATTTTTGGCGTTCGCTTCTGCTTCGATTTTTACTTGTTTAGGTCGAACTCGCCCAAATTTAATGTATGCATCAGGGGTATTCAATCCGTCTTCTGATGCAAGTGTCCCGAAATACAAGGCTTTTTCAATCTTATCTTGACCTCGCTCAACGACATCATAATATGTATCATCCATGTCAGTCTGAGATCCTAATTTCCCAGGTGTTGCCCAACCCATTTTCGATGGTGGCATTCCAAAGACGCCACATATTTCTTCCCGAAAATATAAAAGTGCTTCAATGAATTTTCCGCTCTCGGCAGAGTCCATAATCTTTTCGAGTTGAAATCCTTTCGGGACATTTACGGCAATGATGCCATATGGGTTTTGTGCGTTCTCAATCTGTTCCTGCATCAATGCAATCAAACGATCCATTTTTTTATCGTCCATATCTCCAGCATTGAGAATCTGTTGTGGTATTTCCCCATCATATAATCCAGTTAAGTAGCCAGTAAGATTGATCTGTCCAGCTATAATATTGAGTAATGATACAAGTGGTGATTTCGCGTACAGCCTACCCTTTCGAAATCGTGCAATATGTATTATTTTTCTTGCATCGAACTGTACCTTATCACGATTAACCTTCTGTTCATAGCACATATCCAATGGATCAGTACTCATCTGTCCAGTCTTGTTATTTGCTATGATATACATACTCGAAGCGTCAACGTGCCAAAGTGCTTGAAATTCTCCCCCGAAATACCATTTATCTGTATCTTTCGGGTTATCATCTGCACTACCACACATTTCCCAATAAGCTTCACAAAACAGGTAAAAGTCATAAACGAATTCTTCTAACCATTCCATTCCCTTATCATCTGGGTTTGGCGACCGTAAAAATTCAATCACTTTCTTTTTTGATGCCTCGCTTACTTCATCATATCCAGGAGCAGGAACTATAAATCGTTCTACGTTTATGGTATCCTCAACCATCCTTCTGAGAATGCCATCTACTGTCCTTGACGATTCAGCAACTCGACGAAGTAAACTCTTTTCAATGGTTGGCGATACTGCTTTTCCTTCTTGCCAGTATGAGCTACCGTAATCGGCCAAGCTTGCCAGCTTTTTCACGGTGACATTGCCTGATCGATCTTTTGGTTTTTTCTTTGGCATCGTTGCTTAAACTGTGTTGTGTTGTATTTATACTTTTGTTATTATAACATACACTCTTTGAACTATCGATAAATCATACATATAGATAGATAACTTTTATATACTTTTAATGCATACACACTAACGGAGCTGAATCATGTACACACTGAACAACAAGGTCTTTGCAGAAATTGTAGAGACACATATAACAAAGGAGCAATTGATAGATCTATTAGAGAACTATCTTTTCGAGTATGCAGACGATTGGGATGATGTATATCATCACCTAATTGGATATATTACATACGAGCAGTGGCAACAGATCAAAGCAACATATGAAAAGGATCCAGTTGCAACCAAGATGGTAAAGAAAATGGCAGACGATTATGACGAATGGTATGGCGACTTTTTATATCGCCAACTATTTGGATATCATGACGAGGAGGAAGTTGAAATTGCCAAAAGCCTGTCGCTTGCCTGACTATAAACAAACGGGCGCGAGTTATCCAGATGGTTTGTGCTTTATTGATGGCAAACCATGTCCGAAGCGACTGAACTATGTATCATGTCGCAACTGTAAGAAAGGAATCGAATATGTGAAAAAACATCCGCCGATAAATGAGGAGGAAGAAGAATATGGGACGAGACAAAACAAGAGAAAGAATCGTAGTCGAAGAAATGTTAAAACATAATCCAAAAGCAAGAGTTGGAATAATATGCAGGAAGCTTTTTGGTTATGACAACAGAACAGTAAACGACATTGCGTACAGAATGCGAAAAGATCAGTGACGACGTCCGACTCGCCTGACGCATGGTTCCGGAGTTTCCGGTTCGCGTAATGCCAACAAACAATATACCACCGTATGAAGAAAATGATCAGGTCCATCGTGTCCGTATTCGATGGGCCTTTCTTTTGCCTTTGTCTTTTTTGATTCAATAAGATCTTCAAGATTACTTTTCAGGCTCACGTAATGTTTAAACGTTTTATCTACCAATTCTTGACTGTTGTATCCGTATGGTATTTCTATTTCTCCATCCGTGAAACTATCTATTACCAATTCTATTGCCCTTGATCGATTTACATTCAATCGATAAATATAATGTCCTTCATCATCTTTTTCTACATACTTGTACCAGTTATCGACATCGGTTATTCCGTACCTACACCCTCGAACTTTTTCACCAAATTCATTCTGCATCTCCTTTGTTTCATTTGCACCATAACCAAAATCTATAACACATTTTTCGCAGTTGTAACGATTGAATGTAGATATCAAAAAACTCATCGCCTGTTCAAAACTTCGATACTGCATAGTGTCGACAACACCCTGGTATAGAATACGTTTTTCTTTGGACATCACTGTATAATGATGACCCTTTCCACAATCAATACCCATGACATTTCCAGGTTTGTCATGTGTTGTGACATACTCGATATTTTTATTTATGCAACCTTTATGTTCGCCACCAAACTCTGTATCACCGATCAACATACCCATCGTTATCGGTTTAAGTCCTCCGGCATGTGATATTCCAAGAACTTCATTATCGAATTGTCGTTTTCCATAATCCTCTCGTGAATCCCAAATATCATTCGCAGTTATGCTCGGATGCATTATCTGCCATGTGTGATAACCCACAAATCGAGCTCTATTAAGATCTGGGCACGTTGGTTTCCATACACCATTTCGAACATCTATTACCGCCTTACACTTGATGCATCCTTTGTATTTCCTGCCTGGCGGACCAAGTATATTATCAATTGTTAATATATGCTCATGATTACAACTTCGGCATGTAACGAACCATTCGTTCATGGTTGATTTTTTCCAAAGATCATCAAAATAATCGCCTTCATCCCTTGCAGTTCCAGAGATTAGCATGTGTTTATACTGTGATAATTTTTGCATCTCTTTGATCTTTGGATACCATTCACCGACCATATCTTGAGCTTCATCTACGTGAATATAATCAGGGTCATGTCCAAGTATCGACGAAGCGTCCAGCCATGCACTGTAAAAGAACGTCTCGTTATATCGTTCCTCGCCAGTGTTATCGTTAATGCCGGAAATAAATCGCTTGTGGCTTACTGAGGTTGGCTTTTTCAGGCGCTCGTAAACTCCTCCATTACATTCATTTACTGCCGGTTCGAATCTGGTCACGGAAAAATTATGCACCTGTGGTCCTCGAGCAATCGTATATAAGCATTTGAAATAATCATAGAATAGGGAAGGCAACAGAATCAGATTAACACCAGTTTCAGTCTTTTCCATTTTACGAGATGATTTCCAAACGACTACTTTTGGTTTAAATGGTTTGAATTCGTGATAGATGGAAATCAAATATGGACGATCATCAAGTTTAAATTCCTCGCCTTTAATCGTCCTGATCTGTTCTATTATTATCTCAGGATGTTCAACGAGATAATTTGCCTCGTTGTCAGTTAACTTCGAGTTGTCAGCCATTGCACTCTACCGGATCCTCATATAATGATAGTTTTTGATTCATTATTATCTTATCATCTGTTATTTCAACATCGATTAAATTCTTTATGGATACTTTAAAGATGTCTTGCAACCGTTTTTTATCCCATCGTTCTATTTTTTCAATGAGCATTTCACCATTCTCAGAACGTATATTGATGACTTCGTGTCCCATTGCTTCCAGCATAAGCTTAACTTCATCGAACGAATAATTCATTGATGGCATAGCAATAAAAAACGTTATAATAGTATATAAGGGTTAACTACATCATGGTTTATGTAGACTTGGGCGAATGCCTCATAAAATGTGTCAACTGTGGACATGAGGAAACAATATATCCTTTCGACCTACCAATGGAAATAAATTGTTGCAAAACACCAAAGATCGAGGTCGTTGAAGCATTCGAGCTTATATTTGAGTGATCCTTCAAAGAACTACCTTAATTTGAGTTTTTAGATCGAGAAAACGATTTCATCGAATTCATCACCTTTCAGCTCAAAAGGGTCGTAACGGAAGTCAAGCCATCCATAATACTGGCCATTTCCGGCATATGCTCCAACCGTTGCAATCCGATAAACGGAATTGGTCTTTGGCTGGTATGCGAGGTCCCCTTTCCCTGGTGCAATCTTTGATCCGTTCATGTTGATTTTTGCTTCCATATTTTTTTTCTCCTTAACACTACATAGCCTTATAAGTATATATAGTTATCGATCTATTGTGTAATATAGCTTGATAAAAGGAAGAGTGAGCAACAAAGTAACGTCCCTCACGGGGTGCTACTAATGGAGTGAAGTCGTAGGGGTACATGGGATTTCATCCAACTACGAATTTAGTACTTCTGAGCCGGGCTTCACTGGATCCACGTTCGACCTCTCCATTATGAAGGTAGATCATGTTCTTGATCATCAACGGCCATTTCGAGGCGTCCGGTGTTGGGCTTTGTTGCTCGTGTATGTAAGTTGTTACGGTGGGAGGTTGTCCCATTCCCGTATGTCCTTGCACACAAAACACTATAAGCGTCAGTCATATATATAACTATCGACCTTATGTGTATAATAGCTTGATAATCAACTTCTTATTCGTGGTGCAAGGTAGAAAGTAATCTGCTCGCCAATGTTTACGATTAATATGGTGTCAGTACCCATGATCATCTCAACTTCATCATGAAACTTCTGAGCGAACTTCCATATGATCTCCAAATAATCGGCGTCATATGTTGACTTGCAAACCTTTTCATTGTCGAGATTGTCCGGGTGAACTGGTATTTTAAGGTTCAGTGATTCTTTTAATGTGTTGTCATCGACCAGTGTTGCAACAAATTGGATCAATCTATCACCTTTAAACTGGATCATCAATGTTCGAAGTGGATCGATCAATGTTAAATGACCTTGTTCAAGTATCTGCTTTACCAGATCTGATGGCAATTCATCTGATGGGTCAGGAATGGATCCATCAAATTTTTTCACAATTTCCAGTATTGTTTTCCATTGTTTCATCTATTTCACTCCTTCAAAGATTTTCTTTATATCATTTAATTTAACGTATATTTCACCGTCTGCTCCCTTGGTGTATGTATCGATGTTTTGTATGGATGGAATGAAGTGCTTGGCGATTGCTTCGCTTGTTCTGTCGGGTGGTGAGTTCTTGCTGATCTCGATTGCTGATACTATTATGTCAATGATGCTCTTTGTCATAAGGTCGATGTCTTGTAGCTTGCTGATTAGCTCATTGATGGTAATTTGGTATTTCGCGTGATGGATTGTTGCATCGTAATTAAAAAATTTTGTTTTGTATATCGATACAAGTCCGTCATCGTTAATTTCGAGTCCGATAGTTATTTTCCAGTGATCGGTTGGTGGTGAAATAAATATTGGAATTTGTTGCATGGGTAAGGGTAATACTATATCTTTATTTAAACTTTATTGTAATTGTTTCATTCTTGGGCATTTTCCTTTTTGTCTAACTGTCTCGCAGTAGAATTCTCCCTTGCCATATTTTGAACAGAAATATTCATGATTGAATTCATGATCGAGATAATAACTTTGTTTGATAAGATCAGGGCAGTCAAACTTTGTTTCCTCATTTGTGTTTCGTCTTTTAAGTTCTTTCTCTATCAGGAAAGCATATTGTGGGAAGTTTTTCAGATCATATCTCAATAATTCCGTTGGTGTTTTTTGAACTATGCTTCTCAACTTCCGAAGATTTTTAAGTTGTGTCATGGTTATGTGTTCATCATGGCTTGTCATTTAAGATGCTCCTTTTAATACGGGGTGTAGCTTGTCTTTTTTCCGTCTTCTTCGGTAACGATGATGTTCTTTTGGTCGTTGTCCCACTCCGCTCGGCAGTGGTGATCAGTGTTGCAATAATGGTCCCAGGCAACAACGTTGAGTGGGTTCTCATTTCCCTTGATTAAGATTGATTTGGTGTCCATGGGTTTCAGCTCCTTAACACTATATACACTCGTACATATATAATACTATCGATGTATCCACTATGAAACATCGATAAAAATAAAAAAAAGATAAATGATTTTTACACTTCTTAATCATCTATCTTAAAAACTATTCCGTGTTTCTTGAAATAGTTATAAACCTTTTTTTGCTCCTTTACAGTGATACAAAAAATATAAACATATTTTCCATTATCGTGAACCCAAGATTGGTCAGAATCAGGAAAACCTTTTTGTAACAATCTTCTTACTCCTCTTGCAAAGTCATAAGCTGTTTCCACATTAGGAAAACCGCCAATATACATTTTTCTTGTTGGATTAATTTTTTCATTATCCATATTATTCATACTCCATATCTCTTTTTTCTTGGTCAAGATTATCTATAATGTTATCGATCAATGCGGATTCCCACATTTTCAGTTCCCGTTTAATGGAAGCTACGGTGTGTCCTTCGTCCTTGAGCATCTCCCATTCAGATCTTGATAGGTGTATTCGTGTCATTCTTGGTCCTCCCAAAGGTCGTGAAATCCGGTTGCAACAGTGCGCTCGCGGATGATATAAACTTCACGGGCTTCATCATTTTCAATGGTGATGCAGTGATAGAACCCGGCACGTGCTCGTTCTGGTGTATGTAGTCCAATTCGATCAATGGCTTCGTTGCGGGCATCGTGATATGATGTATGGCGGGTTACATTTTCCCGGTCCATGTCCGTTACAATCCATTTGTCCATGATAGTATAACGCAGTACTCGTATATATAACTATCGATGTTTTATGTATGTTTCATCGATAATTATTTCATTGTTTGCATTCATCCAAACTCGGGCTGTTCTATCTGTAAGATCTTCATAAATAACTTCGATGGTAATGATTGCTTGACCTTTCGTATCCATACTTTCGGTCCAGCCATCAGAGTGAATGTGAACAAACTTATCTCCGTAAATCTTTCTTCCCCTTCTTTTGAATATTAGTTTGTTAATTTCTTTTATGGCTTCTTTCATGTTCATGGTTGATCATTCCTTTTTGGATTTGTTGTATTCCATCTGTGAATTGAACCCTTCTTTGAATAGTTTCTGGGCTCGGTGCGTCTTGTATATCTTTTTGGCCATTTGATCAAGGCCCTTTTTGGTATCAAGATTCATCTTCAAAAGGGACCTGTAGACCTTGTTTGTGTCCCACATATCCGCAACATCCATTCCGGTTGTGAAACTATCTTTTGCCATTTTTTATTTCTCCTTGATAGTATAAGGGGTTACTGGTATATAATACTATCGAGGAATATAGGGGATAGGTTGATAAATGAAAAGCTCAATAGAACGTCATCGCCTGTTCAAGCCGACTTATTGCATGTTTCAGATGACTCCTCGCAGATCCCAAAGCAGGAAGTTGTATGAGTATATAGCTACGAGATTTTACAATTTTGAAAGTTTCCTCATCTAAAGTATTCTTAATAGGCAATTTGCTCAACGTGATATGTTGCTTTTTTTGTTTTTTGTTCAGTGCTTCGATCTCATTGTCCAGTATAGGAAGTTGTTTTGATAACTCGCTTATCATATTTTTTATATCCATTTTTGTGTCCATGGTAATCACATCGGTAGTCGGTTTACAATGTTGTCAAGTGCTTTGTCGCGGAAAGCTTCGGTTTCATAATTATCGGATGGGATCTCGGCAGGGTAATTGTCGCCAAAGCTGATCATGTAAACAATGAAGTTAAAAAATGGAATAACATCGTTGTGAAAGCATTCGATATGGCTCACGTATTTTGGATTAAAATAATTCTTTCCAACTTTGATCAATTTGGATTTGGGTGGGGTGATGAATGGATCGTCAGTGTCGTCGCGGGGTAGCTTGAGTGGTGCCATGAGGGGTTATTGTAGTGAATGTATTTAAACTTTATTACAACATGGGTTTTTTGAAAATTTCACATCCGGCGGGGGGGCACCGTGACCAAGATTCCAAAATTCAATTTACAGGATGAAAGTATTAAATTTTTTTTCGAGCCATCATTCCATCCTCCCTTCGTGCCCCGTTGTAAACCCACTCACTCACCAGCCAACAATCGAAGCAACACCCCTTTTATTTTTATATCGTGCCTGGAGGAATATCATACCCCTCCCTTGCCCCTGTATCATTACTTTATTTTAACAACACCTAACAAGCTCCCCTGCCTGTGCCTTGCACTTGCCCAGCCCCATCCCTCACTCCCTTGCATAAGCTTTATATTAACATACAACATACAGTTCTTTGAGGGGAGCAATAACCCACTCCCGATCAAGACACAACAACTCGATTATCCACGACTACACATACATGAAACCGATCAGACGTTTGGTGTTTCAACCTGGTCGATTTTTCCCTCCATAATCGAGTAAGCTCCCCTCGCAAATTTTTCTGGAAAATATTTCCCCATACTAAAACAAAAACCAAACCCATATCCATTCTGAGATCCTGCAAAATATTTCCCCATTTATAAAACCAAAGATCCTGCAATTTTATTCTCGAGCCTGGCATAATTATTATTCACTCTAATATAAGAACATCTTTATTTATTATCATCTGGTTATATTCTTTCTTGCTGAGCCTTACAGGGTTATTATATTGATCTTTGGACCAATACAACCCACCATGCCAGAACCCTTTTTCAGTATCTACTTCGATTATGGTCATGTTATCACCACTCAATCATGTAATAATACCCATCAATGAGATCATAGTTGATCTCATAATCTGTGGGAAACGACATCCTGAACAAATCAATACTGTCCGTTATTGGGCAGTACCGATATATCGAACCCAGGTCATTTTCTTTCTCTTTATCTGTTTTCATGTTTGTCACTAATACTACATGGCGTCATGGATATATAATACTATCGATGTATTAAACTTTATTCCTCGATATCTTTAGCATTAACATCAATTGACTTATCTCTGAACCGTTGCTTCAACTGATCAATGAAGTCGTTGCGGGCTTGTGGTTTAGCATATCTACCACCCTCTTTGTTTGCAATACCAAGGAATTGTTCGCCACTTTCCTGGATCTTAACTATGCGTCCGAGTATCTTGGCCAGGTTGTCAAGGGCGCTGGTAGATAGTTTCCCTTTATGATCCTCTTTGATCTGCCAACGTAGATCATCGTCCTGCTTCATGTACTCAGATAGTAGCATCTCCAACTGATCGATAGCGTCCTGTCTGGTATCGAGTGCAGTAGCTTCCCACTCGCGCGCCATAGATAGCAAGATCTCTGCTCGGCGTTCATCGATACTGGTCTGCATAGTCTTTGGTAGTGATAAAAAATAATCGCGCACTGTTCTGTAATTAACATGTGTTGGTTCGTTATGTTGTTTCAGTCGCTTGGTGCATAGCTTGGCGATCTTGCTGGCTGACATGCCCTTGGCGTAGCCTTCCAATACGATCTTCTCCAGCTTGTATTCAATGATCTTGTTGTTACCTGTGCTGGTGGGGTTAATGATCTTGGTGGAGGGGGTTGCTGTATTGGGAGGGGGGCTCGTGGTGAGGGGGCTGAGACTGATTTCAGGGGTATTTCCGTTACCTGTCCGTGATTTGGGCATATACTTAAATACGTAACAAAGTAAAAAAGCATTTTGTAACAAGCACATATACACACATACATACACATATTCCACCTTGAATCAAGTAAACTTGATTAAAATCAACATAACTTGTTACACAATATTATAACAACATTTATAGCCAAAAATGTTATAATCTACATTTATAGATTATAACTACATTTATAGCCATAAGTTTAATCTATCAACCTATACAACATATACATCGATAATTATTCACCATTTATGGATTAAACAGAATGTCATTCACTCGCCCACTGGAAACATTTCCGAACATTCGTCAATAAACGTTGCCCATTCGTTGAGAGTTCTCGGATCTTCTATTGCTGTTTCAATGAAGCATTTCCACCTTTTCTTATAAGCGTCTTTTTTCATCTTATTCTGTTTATATGCGTCAAGAAGGTCACGTATCCATTCTGGATTAGGTTCTACTCCCTCTGGGTATTCCTTCCATGCTGGTTTGTTCCACCTATCGTTAAATTCATTACTGAAATCTCTTTCTTTATCGTCCATGTTAATCACCACTCTATTTTTTTACCACAACGAGGGCAATACTTGTAATTCTCTGCTATATCCACAAAGCCACATCCAGAGCAACGATACCACAGACAATATACCTCAACCTCGTCATTTCCATTCCTGATCGCTTTCACCATTCATTCCACCTTCTCAGCTATAAGACACTTATCAAGATGTTCAAAGATCGGTGTCAAGTATTCAGCAACTTCATCCATATCCTTGCTATCATCGAATAAAGTTTTACAGATTCTAAGGTATTTTATTTGTAACTTGGTAAGTGGTACCAGTATCACTTTGGCATCATCATTTACTATTGTAGATGGTACCAGTCTAATTTTATCCATTGTTGTGGCTCCATTTTTTACTTGTTATTCAGTAAATATTTCCTCATTTCTGTCCAATGTTCTGTGAATTTTTCATCCAGCTTTTCCGTAGTCATGATAAACCCATCAACATCACATAAAGTATAATGATACTGTAATGCCTCTCTGATCTCCTTCAGTGAAAACTTCCTTTTACGGATAAGTTCTTCACCGTCTGGTAAATTAGCAATTGCTTCTTCAAGTCCCTTAAAACACGACAACACTGCCTCTTGAAAAGAAGTGTCTGTTTTTATGTCTTTTAGTGAAAACTCTGTCCTATCGATAGCTTCTTTTTTGATTGCTCCATTAACAATGTCATCTTCAAGTCCCTCAAACAATTTCAACACTATCGCTTTCAAAGAAATGACTGTTTTATAATCCTTCGGAGTTTCATCGAAGTCAATTATTTCATCTTCAAGTATTGTATTTCTCAGATCGTCACCTAATTTATAGTGTTTCGATGCTTCATCCATTGTTGTGGCTCCTTATGATCAATGTTGTAACGTTGTAATATTATTTAAATATTACTTGTTTCATTCCTCCAAAGATAGTACTTATTTTATCACTACAATATAAGCAACTACAATATAAACAATATACAGTCCAGTTATAAACACCATCCATATTTTATGTGCTTCTTCCATTGTTGTCATTTCACTTCACCAGCGGTTTATAAGGTGGGAGATCATTCATCGTCTCAAGAAGTTCAGTTAATTCACGATTCGCTTTGCTGATCCGATTTAAATCAAGTGGTATGACATGTCGTTCACGCTCCATTGTGCTGATCAGTTCAGTCTTGAATTCATGTAGCTCAGTCATATTACTCACTAACGCATAAACGTTGTAATATTATTTAAACATTTATGAACCTATTGTACCTTCGCTACATTGAAAAGCTCGTTTATGTTGATCGATACACTCGAGATAAGTTCATCAAAACGTGCCATCATGTTATGAAGAGCAAGCAGTTTAAAAGATTCAATGGTTAAATATACGGGTGCAATTTCGTCGTCCCCATGATACCAAACCTTGCTCCCTATTTCAAAATTGCCCACCTGTTCGATTATCCTGCTACCTATCGGCTCCATGTTTGTTACAAATACACGTGTCTGACTATTCTCGGTAGGATATTTAAGATGGTAAGTGGTAGGACAATCATCTCCTAACTCTGTTGTATGTAACGAAATTATCTGGTTTACTCCCTCTCCAATAACCCATACCCATTCCCCTTTACTATACGCTTGTTTAACTGGCGCCCTTTCGGATGGAAGCAATTGTGCTATTGTATCAGAAAAGAGTTCCATCCTTCCGCTGGTCATCCCCTCTTCCCAATCCTCTTCCCAATAATGAATATCCCGTTTTAGAAATTCTTCTTTTGTTATCATCTTATTCACTCACCTGTTTTTGATATGCCAACTCTGCTTTCTTGATGAGCTCTTCGTTCTTTTCACCTTCTTCTTCATCCCATCGGTTCAGTATAGTATTATACGCGAATACCTTATTTCTACCTATGATGGGGGTACATACGATAATTAACGGAGTAGTCTTTGGGTCCGTGTTAATGCTTATGATATTGCGGTATATCATGCTATTCCTTACCACCAATGGTCCCTCAACAGTAATCTCTGAGTCCTTGATATCCAAGACATGCCCTTTCCTGCTAAATACCATTCTTATCTTTTGCCAAATTGTCACTTTATAACCCTCCTTGCACATATCAATCCATACAAATATACAAATTATCAATAACACAAGTGCTACCAAAAAAAGCATACCTATCATTATCCTACCCGACACCCCACCGATTGCCGTAGCCAACTGGATAAATAATACCATAACCATAATCTCAAGCCCAACAATTATTAAACGCTTTGCAGATTCTTTCATACCAACACCTCATCATAAATGATAAGCGATCCAATTTCGGTTTCTTTACTATCAACAATGCCCTTGATCTTATCAACTTGCTCCCTTGATATTTCGATCTGTTCCAACTCTGTTATAGCTCCAGAGATGCCATTCTTTGAAGCTATTATTCCGGTTAACCAGTATCGCATTTACTTCACACCCATGATATATCAATCCAAAATCGTCCATTATTATATCCTTCCACATATTCTTGTCTAAAGGTCGCTCTTTCTAACCATCTTTCCTCATCACCTATCCGTTTTGGGAATAATAAGAACTTTGTAATTACCCTTTCATCTGATATCATCGGTTCGGGTTTATGCTTAATTCTCATCTTATTCACCTTCCTTTCAAGTGGTGACTGAATCCACTTTTGCATTGTTCTCCATCAATTCTTTATTGATCTTCTTTTGGAACTCCAATATGTTCCGCATTACCTTATCATACTTGTCTTGATAAGTTATCCCGAGTTTTCTTTGTATAATGTTTGGAGGTCTTACTATCTTATTATACTTCCAATAACTTGGACTCCTGGGATCTATTGACATCAATCCCTTATGTAGACTAATGGTTATTGAATTATCACTTTCAAAGACTGAGACCTCCCATGGCTCATTCCTTATCTCAGCTTCCAACTCGTTCAAACTTTTCATTCCACATCCTCCTTTAACTCTTTGTATGGATCAGGTATAATTTTCATAAATTCTTTGGATGGTTCACCACTATCATACTCAGTGCTGATCTCACAATGTACTGATATTTTCTCTAATAACCTTTTCACTAAAAAATATCGGTTCCTCGGTACGAGTATTGTTATCTTATCCCAACCTTTCATTCCACATCCTCCTTTGGTATAATACTATTATCAGGGGTATAATTAAATTTTGGAACATAACCATCTCCAAATCCATCAATATCATGAAATCCTTCCCAACACACATCCCAATCCGAATCCAAAAACTTAACTTTTTTTATCAACCTCTTAATCAACTTCTTAATCAACTTATCCAAGTAACTTACCATCATTACTCCTCCCCAAGATACTCTATAATATTCATGTAACCGCGTCGGAGGTCGATAATAGCCCATGCAACAACGAGGAAGGCAAGGGCAAGTATAGTGCCTAATATGATATATGCTAACATTTACATCATCTCCTACAACTCCAAAATCTTATTCAATACTATTTCATTTGGTTCCCAATTTTGAGGTTTACCATCTTTCCAACAATATTTAGGACATTTACAATAAAATTCACATGAAGGGCATGTTTCTTTCAAAAAATAAGTAATTGATAAATTATGATTTTTAATTCTAATATATATAGACATCAGCCTCTTTCTTGTCTTATCATTCACTTGTTCACCTTACCAGTACCATTACATCGTCTGCATTCTATCTCAACCGCTTTGAAATCATTATCCATTCGACCTTCCATCTCTATAAATGTCCCTACACCACCACAATCCGGGCAATCAAAGTATTCTACTATATGATCACCACCACGGTCAGGACAATCTACAATATTGAATTCTGTTGAGCCAACATTCCCACCATCACTTTTGTGAGTAATTGGTTTGTCTTCCTCCAATCGTTTCTTTTCAACTGATTGTACATGCTCGACCATTTCAGCCATCTGATCAAAGGTTAATGTAGGTGGAATAAACTCATTTGGATACCACCGCCAGCCTTCGCTGAATCGCTCCCAATGGCCAAGGTAATGTCCTTCATCCAATACGTGTATTAATGTGTCGTGTTCTCCTTCAAAGTTCATCTTAGATTCCTCCTTATGTCCATCTATCTTTTATTTACAGTTCTGTACTATTCCTTCGAATTGTACATCATCAATGTTTATTTTGATATTTTCATCGTCTGCTATTTTCAAGAAACATTCAAGGCATACTGGTGAGTTCTGTATGTGACTTGGCATTGATAACATTACAGATTTCCATTTTACATCATCTGTAACCCACGCTAATCTCTGTTCTCTTGTACAAAGATGACAAGTTTCATACTCCCAATCATTCATTTATATTTCCTCCTCTTTTTTCCTTTGAATATCAAAGGGGTATGGGTCTCTGGTTGAAAATAGTCCCATTGTTGCCATACATTCTGATTCCATTCTGCGCTGTTATAAATTTCATTTCTTGTCACCCTCCAAAGAATGTGATTTATTTTTTGCTTTATCTTTATCCAATCGCCTGATTCCTTCAGGAAGTGGAAACCACAACCGCTTGAAGTCACGGAATAATTTTAATGAGGATGGACCATCCAAACCGTTTTTCACCTCAATATAACCGAAGTCGGGCACTGTATGTATTTCAAGTCCGCAACGGTCACATACTGGAGGTTTGGGTTTCACCTTGCCTATTGATCTGCATTCTTTACATAGTGGCATGTTAATCATGCATCCTCTACATCATAAGCTATTCCATATTGAATCGCAGGTGATAGTCTGATCTTTTTATCTCCTTTTTTGAGAACAACTTCTTCTATCTTATAGACATCATTTATATCAATATCAATTACAGTTGCTCCTATGAAGATTTGTCTTTGCTTTTCATGCCGTATCTCAGATTCCTTACGATGCAAAGCCACCAATAAATTTTTAGCAGTCATTTGAATGGTTTTTAGGGCTTTCAATTCATCAGGTATCTCAGGAGTCCAATTCTTTATCTGAACTTCTCTATCTGATATTTCCTTTTCAAGTTCTTCTATCGTTGTCATGGGTCATTCCTCCTTATGTCCATCTATCTTTTTCATATGCTTGATTAATTCTTTGTTGTCAATTATCTTTATCTGATCCTTGATTCCTTCGGTGTTACGATCCTTCCATCGTAGTATTAATTTGTTGGGTGGCCACTGCTCAATGGTTAATGTAGTAGTATCTAATACGATCATACGATCATCATTCATATCGCCTTCACAACAATATAAGGTTGCCATATCAAGTTTATTAAGCTCGACGACAAGCGGTGCAAGTTTCTTATCAACTTGGATATATCTATTGTTTCCAATATATACCGTTACTTGTTCATGTTGATCGGTCGATGTCATATCACTTTTTCCTCCTCATATGATATGATTCAAGCAGTTCTTTGAAATATTCATAAGTATCGATATAGGCGGATATATGATTAACATCACAGCACTCTTCAAGATCTTTCTTTAACAGTCCCTCGATATAACCAAGATCTAATGGTGATAGCTTGGCGTAAATAACATCATTAAGTACGTTGAATGTCCCGAGCTTACCAAGGTCCATGTCCGTGGCTGTTGCTTTTTCTTTCATGTCAGTCATTGTTACTCCGCCAACTCTTTTATAAGGGACTTTGCCCTCTTTTCAATGTCACTCAATGATCCACCATCGTCTTTAACTGTGACGGTCAATGTACAGTTGAGTGTCTGTTTATGCAACGTGATATACTTTTCTTTTATCTCGGTCATTTCATTTCACCTTACCAGTTTCCAATTCTCAATGGGGTCGGAACAGTGACGAGTATGATCACTGTCAATTGAGACGGTGAGCCACATTCTTCCATCTCCTCCAATACAAAAGCTGTCGATAGTACCAGAATCTAATGCATTTTTATGTTCTACTCGTGAACCTATCTTGAAATCACCTATTCGGTCAATTTTATGATCACCTACTGGTTCCAATAGCGATTTAAGAAATAACCGAGGACCTGGATTGTTGGGATCTTCAACAGTTACATAATCTGGATCCAACTTGTATGGTCCAACCACTTTCAACAACGTGTCATACCGTACCCAATCACCTGGTTTATAATTGAGTGACGCAACCTTTTCAGGAACCTTATTGATTATCTTGTTAAATGCTTCATTAATTACAGCCTGTGGAAAACTATCAGAATGAAATGTTCGTTTATCTTCTCTGAACATCGCATATATTTTTTCTGTTGTCAAATTTTCCCTCTCTATTAAGATCATCACATGTCCAAGAGTATCATGTATATGCACATGGTTGCATCCTTTATCGTACAGTTCTTTCCACATTTTCTCAAATAGTTCATCTTCTTTTGATGATTTACCCTTTGCCATCCGTCTCATCAAATCCCCAAGAGTATTAGGCATATCTACTGCACCACCATGACCAGCATACAAATCTCGCCACAGCTTTTCGAACGTTCCTTCTTTCTTTGGTTTTTTCACATAACCAGGAGACTCCATATCAACAGGATGATTAATTGAAACAGCTTTTTTAAAGTCAGAACCAGATCTTTTTACTATTCCATTAGGATGGATTTCTTTGGTATTCTTTTCCAAGCTATCCATGAATACTTTAGCTATTTGAATCGTCCCAATCGTCGAAACACATTGAAAATCATCCCGACGAAAGAACTCTGTCAGATCCTTAACTACCTTTTCATAATCTGTTTCAATGGTCATTATATTGCTCTCCAATAATCACATTTCTTGTTAGCACATTCGATAAAATCATCACCAAAAATTGCTTTTTTACAACCACATTTGGGGCACACGTCATCAATATACTCTTCCCTATCATGGAGTTTTTTCAATTCTGTTTCAATGGTCATTTTCTCACAACCATGACTGTTTCTTAATCCAAAAGAACATATTCCAAAATGTTCATACCTACATTCAGTATCTTCACATGGTTCGAGATGCTTATCTGCTCTTTTCATTTCATTTCACCTGTTTGTCTCTTACAGTTAAATTGTGAACACACCAATACGAACTGTTATCGAGCTTGTTCAACCGATCTGCCCTTTTCTGTGCTTTGGTTTCAGAGTAATATACATTGTCATCGACCGCCATCTCGTAATCCAAAAACACTGGCATATACATTTTCATATTATATGTCTCCACCAAACGATGACGATAAAACGACCTTGCCATTATCTCGATATGGTTCACCAGTATTGGGATCTACTGACGCACCACAACTCTGGCACGTGGTGCATACATTACCAATGATTGCTATTCCACCACAGTTCTTACATATCACATTTTTTGGCATAACTTTTTCCTCCAA
>Ga0307928_10000709_pt1 | contig 25168 bp, 37 predicted proteins | sample AceLakmetagen232_FD_201815 | JGI IMG/M metagenome (GOLD analysis project Ga0307928, IMG submission 201815) | Saline water microbial communities from Ace Lake, Antarctica - #232 | ecosystem: Environmental > Aquatic > Non-marine Saline and Alkaline > Saline | place: Antarctica: Ace Lake... | reverse complement strand
AAGATGCGGGTGGAATGAGAGAAATGACCTGGGAGAGTAGAAAACAAAAAAGAATAGATCATTACAGACAGAATATCCACGGTTGGAAATTGCGCCCTTGTTCTGCCTGCAAGCAAACCGAAATAGGGAGATGAAATATGAATCACCATGATTTTGAGTACGAGGTTGTCCGTGACCAGTTTGAGAAATCTCTGAAGGTATTGTCTGCTAAGGCTGACGAGTACAGCCAGGACGATGACAGGTTCTGGAACTTTTACCGGGCGGCCTGCATCTTGGATGTGACCCCTGAGCGGGCGTTGCTGGGGATGAAGGTGAAGCACGACGTTTCCATCATGGACATAGTCGACCTTTGCGAGACGTGGGAGCGTATCTCACCTGGGGACAAGGAATCCATGAGGGCTACGATAGACGAGAAATTCGGTGATACGATTAACTATCTCCTGCTTTTGAAGGGGATGTTACTGGAAAGGTTCGGGCTTATGCCAGCAGACGAGGAGGTGGATACGGAACCGGACGACCGGATTGTGATGTTGTAGCTATCACTGGTTTTATTGATTATTACACATTAAATTTATGTTTGGCAGTTGGATTTAGAGATGTGATACGAAAGCCTTTTACTATTACCGAATTAACAACAGTTATGTGCTGCATTTCAAATCTGAGAGAACGATGGAAAGAAATGAAATAGAATAGTAATTAAAGGGTGGTATGGATGATAGAAAGTTAGCACTAAAGATAGCCTTTAAGATGTGGGGAACGTTTTACTCATGGGGTGGTGATGATCCAAGTGCTTTTGATTGTTCTGGGATGTATGTCGAAATTTTAAAGTCTACTGGTCAATTGCCAAGGAAGAGAGATTGGACAGCCCAAGGTATCTATAATACTTTTTCCAGTAATGTTGTCCTTCTTCCTCATGCAGGTGATTTAGTATTTTTTGGAAGTTCAACAAATAGCATTATCCATGTTGAAATGATGTTTGATGACTTACGGACAATTGGGGCATCAGGCGGAGGAAGCAGGGTAAGAACTGAGGCAGATGCAATCAGGTATAACGCTTTTATTAAAATTAGACCGTTGGCTTCAAGGTCAGATCTTGTCGTAATAATTGACCCATTTATGGAAGTTCCAGAATAACAGGTAGGAGGTAATGTGGACTATCTACTGACGATTATCCCAACGATTCAAACTATCTTGGAAGTTATTTACATAAGCCTGGGTGCTGTGGCTTTTTGCGCGATTGGGTATCTCCTGTTGACTGCGCCGAAGAAATGGACGCCGTGAATCTCTCAATAGCCGAAAAGTTCCGAATCAAGTCTTTACCGGACCAGGCGAATGTGGACCGGAGGTTCTGCGCTCGATATTGCTGTTGTTGGCACGGGACGTGGTGCGCGACTACCCGGGCGCCGAATTACCGTCGAGGGAAATGCTTGTGGAGTCTGGAAGAGATGGCGGAGAGGAAATTGAGAAAATAATGGTAATTCAAACCGACAGTATTCGGTAGGCAGCGTGTGGCCAAAGCTAAACAATACGTTCAACTGGATTACCTATTCCTGCATAGTCGCGCCCGCAGGTTGTTATCTCTTGCCGCGAGGGAGGTTTACACCCAGATCCGCGGCCGCCGGAACATTAAGAATTCAAGGGGGAAGGTACTCAACCGGAGTGACGACCGTATCCGGTTCGGGTTCTCTGATGCGAACGGGATGAGTAAACCTACTTTCCAGAGAGCTGTTATGGAATTAGAGGAAGCTGGATTCATTGATACTGTGGAACCTGGTGGGTTCCCGAACAAGAAGGCCGCTTATGCGATCAGCAATAGATGGATGGCGGACGGTGAGTGGCGAAACATTAAGATATTAGACCCGAACATAAAGAAGAAGAGGAGGTAAGACGATGGCGAAGTCGAGGAGGCTCGGTGATGGTGCCGTACCAGATGCGAAGACCGAAGCCGACGATATCCCAGAATCGGAGATTCTCCTAATCCGGAATGGCGAGAAAACCGTTGACGTGGTTGCTGAGGAGTATGGTGTCTCAAATACGAGCGCGATTCGGCACAGATTAGCGGCATACACACGAAGCACCAAGAGCTTTATCACTCACGTCCCTAAATGTACCGGGGACGAATGCCCTATGAACGATCAGTGTCCCTACACTAAATCAGGCCGTTGTTCGATGATTAACCAGTTCTTGAAGTCCATCTACACTGACTGGACAGATCCGAGGACAGGTCTGGGGAGAGAATTAAACCAGATCCAGTTTGACCGGATTGGAACGCACATTATCCCACTGTACCAGCAGTTAGCCAGGTTCTCTATGGAAACGTCTGCTTTGAGCCAGACGGCCTACCAGAATAAGCAGGGGACCTGGATGGCGTTCCCGCAATTCGGGGAAATCAGGTCTGTCATTACCCAGATACGGTCAGAGATGAAGGACTTGAAGATTGATGTCTTATGGGAAAATAAGTTCGGGACGCACCCGATGGCGGCGACCGTAGACGAGATTATGGACAAAGGACGTCCTGACGCCTACGAGGATCTGGTGAAAAGAGCCGAAGCGCGGGAAAAAGACCGGAAAAAGACGGTGGGGAAGAAGAGTGGCAAGACCTCAAAAAAATCCAAGTAAAGACTGGCGGGACGGACAATCATCATCAGCTGGAGCTCTTGACGGCCACGCTATGATCCGGTGGGCCGAGGAGAAGGTGAACGTGTCTATCACCCCTTTCGGGTCCGCATATTCTATCTGGGTTCCTATCGGGGATCTTCCGAAGGATAAGCATCCTGTCACTGGCCGATCCTACTGGCAGATGTGGGAAGCACAGAAGGAGATTTTGAGGGAAGCTCTCCGGATGGAGAACGAACAGTTTGTGTACCGACTCATCGTTTTCTGTTGGGCCAGAGGTGAAGGAAAAAGTTTACTAGTCTGTTTAATCGAGTTATTCCGGTTCTTCAACTTCACCCGGCAGAAGATTGTCTGTGGCGCCAACTCCAAAGACCAGAGCCAGTTTGTCCATTACGATATTATGAGGAGCATCGTTCTTCACAGCCCCAGGCTATTGCAAGAGATTGGAAGGAAAGGTGTCCAGCAAAAAGGTTTGTATTTTTTTGATAACCACGGCGCCGCACAGTCTGAGATTAAAACGATCTCATCGTTCTCAGGGATTGTGTCGAATATCAACTCCTACACGTTCTCTGAAATGTTCCAGCAGACGAAAGCTGATTTCTTTGTCCAGCTTGACGGATCCATTCGAAATATCCCGAACGCCATGGGTTGCATCGATTCGACCGTTTCGAGTAAACAGCATCAGCTCCACAGGTTATACCAGGCCTACATTAAGAAGAAAGACCCTTCCCTTTTCTTTTCATACTTATACAGCAAAGACGGGAACCCGGACGATTACTGGAACCCGAACATGACCCAGGCTCAGCTGGATTCGTACCGGACCAAGTTCCCATTCGGGGATTTTGAGCGGTACTTTCTAAACTTGTGGGAAGCGGCCGGCGAGAAGGTTTTTACCACCGAAATCATCGAGGCCATGCGGTATCTCGGGGTGGATCAAATGCCAAACACCCACCAGACCTTGACTGAGATGCTGAAGGACAAGAACGAATTCTATAAGCGGCGGGACGATTTCAAGAAAGTCGGAATTAATGTCGCTACCCACGCCAAGATTGAAGAGATCGAGAAAAGGATATGGCCGGTTGAATCGGTGTATACGCTACGGACGGAACATCAGCTACCGAAGATGGCTACAGTCCAAAACATTGAAACCCTCAGCGATATTTACGATACGAATTGGTCGATCATAGGGGCCTTGGATCGTGCTGATCCCATGAAGAAAAGGACGTCAGCGAGAACGATTGTGGTGGGTCTTGCGAAGGGATTACCGGGAAGCAGGTCAAACCCTTTCATCGCATCGGACGGTGAAACCCCGGCGTATATGTACCTTGTGGTCCACCTGTCTCATGTTGAGGACCATTCCCTGGAGGGGATAAAGAACCAGATGCAGGCACTCCATGATGAATTCGGTGGCCTTGACATGCTCGGCGGTGAAAGGTGGGGAGCTTGGGATCTGGCGCCGTGGTGCGAAGAACGGGCGATTGCACTGGATCTGTGGGTGGCTACATACGATCGGCAGAAGGCCATGTTCTCTGAGTTCTTTACCTCGGCGAAGACTGGAAGGTTTAAGATCCCTCCCGTAGCTGTACCAGGGCATAAGCTGGATGATATTTTTGAGGAAGAGGCAGAGATGTTTGACCATGAGCCTCCCATGTCCGGAAGGAAAACGGGGTTTTTTGGGAGCAAGGAAAAGAATATGAAGGATGGAGTCCAGGATGATGTTATGTTCACAACCGGCGGTGCGATTTATGCTGGCAGGGCTTTGTCCGTGGTGGACTTTCGTGAGAGGAAGGGGAAGATTGACTTTGGGACTTTCTTTCCTGCTGCTGGGTTATTGGGGGATTACAGTCAATAAAGGGGAGGTGATTTTTAATGGTAGCAGATGACCCAAGATTCCCACCACCCGGATATTTACCCGGAGAAAGGCGGATGAGAAAAGGTAAAACCAAAATCTTAGCTGTCATAGAGTTACTCTCTGAAATTAACGCCGGAGACTTAGACAATTTGAGTGTCGCCGAATTAGCTCAACTTTATTTCTGGCTGACAAAGCATCAAGGATCTATTTTCGTTAAATCTGTTGGCAGGCTGGGTATTAGAATAGAGGGGGTCGATGAATGATAAGCTATGGCGGATCAAGAATCGTGAGCACAGCAACCGTAGACGATGGGACCACCGGCGGGAAAGAAGAATCTGCAAAAAACTTTATTATTAGAGCTACTCCGGAGATGAGCGGATTGACTTTGGATCACGTAGAGGGTGATTCGGGCTTTTACGATAAGGTCGCATCCTCTCCTGTGTTCGTTTCAGATAAGGGTTATTGGAACGGTGTTAGCTGGATATGGCCTGAAGGTGGGGGTGATGAGGGATGAGACTACTCAAAACATCGGATTATGTTAGGTGGGCGTGCTGCTTGGCCGTAGTCGTATTATGGTTTGTTTTCCCGCAATGGTATGGGTGGGTCCCCAGCCTGTTGGTTCTCGTTCTTGCTGCAATCGAAATACAGGAGATCATAAATCGCAACACCCAAAAGAAAATGAAACTGCTGACTTTACTGGTAGAGGAGATAGGGGTGCAAGCATTCCACACAGGATTAAGGATGACAGGAGGACCAAAATGCAAGAATTAAGTGCAATCTTTCCAGAAAAAGTAAAAGTTTACAACGAGATCGTGGATCTGATGGTTGATATGATTGCCAAACAACCCACAAAGCCTCATGTGGTCAAGGCTCTTGGCCAAAGACTGTCAAGGCTTGGCATCCAACTGTTTATCATGGCGCCGGATAAGGTTGTCGTGGCGTACCTGAAATGGCGGACCCTTGCCTCAGTCGGTGAAAATGCCGAAGAGATTGTGAAGGCGTATGCAGAGATGATCCTTGAAATGAGGAAGGACATCGAACCTACAACCACCTGCGATGTTGAGACCGCTTTGGACCTATGGGGATAAAAATGAGGATTATATCGAAATTCGACTATTATGATTCAGTCCAAGGGTATGGGTTCGATCCGACAGTCATTATCACCAACAGTCACTTTTTACTTGACAAACGTGAAAAAGTTTTTTATGAGGAGGCTATTGCATTACTTTTAGTTATGCCTTTATGAAGGATTTCAAAGAGAAAATACGGTGTAATAAGTGCAAAGGGATACTGTTTGTGGTCGCAGACAGGAATCTCTTGGACAAACGCAGGGGGATAGAAATTAAATGTAAAAAGTGTGGACATATAAATAAGTTCTGACAGGTAGTTTGAGCGCTTCGAGCGCCGCATAAAACCTTCCGCTAAGTGAGCTTTTCGAAAGCCCGGATGGAGAAAGAGACAATCTTTCCCCGCCCGGGCTTTTTTTATGGAGATTAGATGTCAGTATCCACAGTCCTACAACCAGGGGACAGCATCCCAACGAAGATTGAAGATATCCCAGACGAATATCTGGAGGCCATCTTCAGGGAGATCCCCGGGATCAGCATGAGCACCCCGTGGCAGTACGACCCAGGGACCGGATCTTATGGGGACCCGAGCGGACGCACCACAGACGCAGACGGTTATTCTGCTACCCTGGCGGATGGGAAAGACGAAAGTCCCGCCACAAGGGAATACCTTCAGGAGCAGTGCTGGCTCAAGTTCCAGCGCACACCTCAAGTCAATACAGCTATTCGTGGTCTGGCAGGTCGCATGAGCGGCTACGGGTTTGAATCAGCCAGCTCCGACATTGAGCAGATCCAGGACGCGATTGAAGAGATTGAGCTTGATCCCAGGAATAGGCTCTACAACTTTTGGCCAAAATACACGGTTAGAAGCATTATCGAAGGGGAGTTACGAGTATGTTGCACCGTCCATAACGACGGTTTCATCGAGATAGATTTTATTGATCCTTCCTGTGTCCGATCATCCAATGTCGAGAGCGGCATCATCTACCATCCCTTTAAGACGACCATGCCTTTGATCTACTGCATCAAGCGAGACGATGACTCGGTAGAAGAACAGATCCCATCCATATTCATTGCCAGATACCCCGAACTCATGGCCATCGCCAAGAAACAAAAGGGGTTTTCTAACGATGCTCTCAAGGGAAGTCGGAAATCAAAATTCAAGTCTATCGGCGGGTTCAACCGCTTCATCATCGAATGGGATAAATCCTACATCACAAAAAGAAATATCGGTCATTCCAGGACCATTCTCGAATGGTTGAACCACTGGGAGAACCTCAAGAAATACGAGATCGACCACAAGAAATCGGCTGGAGCGTATGTCTACACCTTCCAGTTTACCGATATCCGATCGTGGATTGAGTGGTTGAGGATGTCTGATGACGACCGGCTTAAGACGGGGATCGCTGCCCCCAAGACCCCGGGGAGTTCGTTGGTTCTTGGCCCGAACATGGAAGCGAAGGTCATGAACCCGAACCTCCCGAATATCTCTGAATCTGACACCGACATCCTCCATCAGGTCACAAGCGGGCTGAATGAAGCGGCGGACGTTACCACCGGGCAGTCCTCTGGGACTTTCGCCAGTGTCAAGGAAAGTCGCGGACCCATGAGCGATCGGGTGAGTGATGAGGTCAGCTATTTCGAAAAGTTCTTGAGATACGATTTTTGGGGTGGGGTGTTCTTCCTGAAAAGCAAAGTTAGCAAGTTCCCTGAAACATTCAAGGTTAGGGAAGCCGTTTCGTTCAAAAACAAGGAGCCCATATTCAAGGAAAGGGATGTCAAGCCAGAGCGACTCATCGAAATCAGTTTCCCTACGAGCGAGACCAACGATCCCGAGGCAAGGTCGAGGGCATTCTTTGGTTCGAAGCATGCGTCTTTACATGACACGGCCGGCATCCCATTGAGTGAGCTGGTTAAGAAGATGGGCTTTGGAAATCACAGGAAACTGCGACTCCGATACGAGACTGAAAAGGAAATGTATCCGGAACTCCCTTTGAACATGGACGCTGAATCTGTGCAGGAAACACTACAGGCTGAACCGGCGCAACCGAAACCAGGGGAACCTAAGAAAGACGGCAGTGGCGGCGGGACTCGGGACAACAAAGGTCGCGGGGACACGCCCCCGGCAGATCAGGAAAAAACAGGCAAAGGCAAAAAGGAGAAGAAAAGTGGACAAGATGGTGCTGAGTAGACTGGCAGGTAAGGCGATCAATACGCCGCTCATGATTCTACCGGACAAACTTCAGGTGATCCTTGACGTGATCGGAGGACGTATTGGTGCCGATGACGTGGACATTAAATCGATTGGGTTCGCTGCTGCCGGGGAAAGACAGGTGATCACCGCTCCTAAATCGATTGCAGTGGTCCCAGTGGTTGGCTCCCTGGTTCACCGAACGCACGGATTGGATGCCATGTCAGGTCTCACGACGTATGACGACATCCGGAACGACTTCAAGGCCGCTCTTGCCTCCGATGCAGACGCGATTCTTCTGGACATTGACAGCCCTGGTGGAGAAGCCGCCGGGGTGATGGACCTGTCTGACGAGATTTTTCAAGCCCGTGGAGAGAAACCCATTTATGCCGTGGCGAATGAGAGTGCGTTCTCTGCCGCTTACGCGATCGGGTCCGCTGCTGATCATCTCTTTGTTTCAAGGACGGCACACGTTGGGTCGATTGGCGTGATTGCGATCCATCGTGACCAGTCGGACGCCGACGCCAAAGCCGGCGTTAAGTACACGGCCATTTATAAAGGGGATAGGAAAACCGATTTAAGCCCTTACGCTCCGCTTTCCGATGAAGGCAAGGCGATGCTCGAAGAGGACGTATCGGATCATTACGAATTATTTACCGCAACCGTAGCACGGAATCGGGGAATGAAAATAGCACAAGTTATTGCAACTCAGGCTGGGATTTTTATGGGCGAAAAGGCAGTGCAAAAGGGTTTGGCCGATGAAGTCGCCTCATTCAGTGAAGTGCCTGGGATCATACTGGCTGAATTGAATGGCCAACCAACCCAAAAGGAGGTGATGCACGTGTCTAATGAAGCTCAAGGAAATCTTAAACCAGAGGACGATAAAAACGAGGAGGTGAAAACCATGAATATGCAGGAACTCAAAACGCAGTATCCGGATCTCGTAAGCTCGATTGAGGATTCGGTGAAAGGGCAATTAACCGAGCAGTTTGAGGAGGACAAAAAAGCACTCATGACTACTCACGATCAAGAGCGCGATGAAATGAAAGCTACTTTGCTCAAGTTGGAAAAAGCCGAAGTTATTCGCCAGGAAAGGGATATGAAGGCCGAAGCTGACAGAATATGGGCAAAAGCGTTGACCGATGTCCCGGACCGGCTGCATGAGAAAGTTGAGGCGCAGGTGGCTTATGACAAGTTCGTCGATAAGGGCGTGCTGGATAAGACCGCGTTTGCTGAAGCTGTGCAGGCAGAAGTCGAGGATTGGGAAGCTCGTGGCGCAACGTCAAAAGTAATGGGTACTGGATTCTCATCCAAGGATGTTGAGGATGACGAAACCAAAGCCAACAGCAAGCTGGAAAAAGAAGAAGACGAACTGGCTGATAGCCTGTTTGCCGCTTCCGGCGCAAATAGAGAGGAGGTGAAGTGATATGCCGTTAGGACAAACTCCATACATTAACAGGGGAGGGCAGGAGGATCTGAAAAGACTCTTCTACAGTGACCCCGACAAAGCGTTCGCGCGAGCGATCACGATTCCCGCAGGTTACGGTGTGATTAAAGCCGGAGCCATCATGGGGATCATCACGGAAAGTACCAGCCGGGTTGGCCAGCATGTGCCTTATACCGGGATTGACGCGGCAGGTAATGTAGCTGCGGGTATTTCCAACTTGTTTGGTGCGGCTTTTTTGGTGACTGATCCGTCAACGGGTACCGATGGGTATGTGACCATGGACGACAGTTACAAGTTTGCCGTTGGCGATCATCTGGTTGCCGGTGACAGTGACCTTGATGGGAATACGGATTTGGGAGCTATCACCGCCATTGATCGGACGACTTACACTCATATGGCAAAAATTACGGTGACGAACGCTTTCGGTTCCGAAACCATTGCCAAGGGCGCGGTCATTACCATCCAGTCTGCTGCTGCGACTCCATTTGTGGCCGCGACTGGTGTGTTGAAAGCTGCCGTGGATACTGGTGTGGGCGAAAACGCCAAGGGCGGACAGGGCGTATTGATTATCAGCAACGCGATGCTCTATTCAGCAAATCTTTATAACTGGAATGCGGATGTCGTAACTGACATTGGTGGCTCTGACAGCACTCCGTATTACATTTTTTAATGAAAGGAGGTGAGGTGTTATGCCTATAGGAATTAACGATATACCAGCACTGAGATTAACCGTGCTGAATAAGCTGATCACGAAGTATATGCGGCCACCGAATCTGATTCTCAGCAATATGTTTCGGGACGTAAACTATGAAACCGATAACATCGAGTGGGAATCTCAGATTGGAAGCAGGGGATTAACCCCGTTTGCCGCTGAGGATGCGGAATCTCCCGCTGCAGCCGTCCCTGGAGTGGGCGAGAACTCTGCTCACGCGGCGTTCTGGAAAGAAAGGACCTTCTTTGGTGCTTCCTTTCTGAATAACATCCGACAACCCGGGACTGACCGTATGTACCAGAAAGCGGCCAGGACGTTGGCGAATCAGTCCAGAAATCTCAGCAATAGAAGTTACCGCCGAGAGGAATGGATGCGGGCGCAGATGCTTTGCAACGATGGATTCACCTACAAGGATAAGAACGGGGTGTATTTGACCCTGGACTACGGTATTCCGGATGATAACAAGGTTTCCCTCGCTACGGATTATAAGTGGGGAACTGGCACCAAACGGAAACTCCTTGAGGACATCTTTGACGCCAAACAGGTAGTCAGTGATGCGAATGCCGGAGTTCTGAGTAACGCCATTTTCACCAGCGAAGTCCTTCAGCTTATGCTGTTTGACGATGACATCCAAACACTGCTTCAGAAATCCGCTTTTGGCCAGGGTGATCTTTTTGCCAACCCGACCGGAGTAATTGGGAACCTACTCGGCATTGGTACAATGTACCAGTACGACGAAGCGTACCAGATTAGGGCTTGGTTGACTTCAGCTCTGGCTGCCGGCGCTGGACCTCATACGGTTTCTGTGGATTCGACAGTGGACTTTGAAGTTGGTGGCACTCTGACGGTTCTGGATGTTTCTGCGAAAACAACCGAGACCTTAACTATTTCGGCGGTGAACACCAATGCCGGAACCTTAACCGCGACCGGGACATTGGCGTCATCTTATAAGTCTGGTGACGATTACGTTTACATGACCAAGAAGTTTATCCCCACGGATAAGTTTATTATGTGGGCGGATAATGTAGACGGTGAGCCGATCGCAGAGTTTATGAAAGCCCCCCATGAGTTGGCAAGGAAATGGGGCCAGCAGTTGGATCGTTGGGAAGTGAAAGATCCTGACGGAATGTTCCTGCGTGTCGAGGATAAAGGCCTTCCCGTGCTTTATCATGAAGACGCGATTTATCAGTTAACTGTGGCTTGAAAAAGGGGGTGATCTGAATGAGACAGAGACAAGGACCATACCCCACTCCTAAAGCCCGTAAGCAGTGGGCGGCGAATGACGCTTCGCCCATGCTGGCGGTTGTTTCGGGGGAATTGACCGTTAACCAATCCGGTGTGCCTTTGGGTGCCTGTAATGTGGCGGGGAAGGTGTCTGATGTTTGGCTGTCTGTTGGTCAGAGCGGGAAGGACGATTCAGCTACGTTGTCCCTTACCGCTGATGTGCTGATTAACGGAACGTCGTGCTTGGGTACTGCTCCGATCATTGCTCATGTGAGTGGTGAATCAAGCACCAACAAAACCACGAAGGATGATGCTGATACCGGCGTGACGCAGGCCGCTATGGATGCGGACAACAATGACATTTCGTATGGAGACGTTCTGACGTATGACATGGCGCTGACAAGGACCGCGACTCCAACCACGGAGATGGGTACTTTCACCATTGTTGTTGAACTTGAACCTACTTAACAGAGGATCAATCGATGAAAATCGAAGTCTTGAAGACATTAAAAGGATCTGCCCTATGGCGTAGGGGGACGGTATTTGACGATACCGTCGCCCCTATTCCAGGGGGCATCCTTCAAGAAGTTAAGAATAATGCGGATACCGTAAGAATTGTAGCGGCATCCCCATTTGCCAAGGCCGAGAAACCAATTGCCGAGGCGGAACCAGATAACGAGATCGATATTCCAGTGGAGCCGATTCCTGAGATACAGGAAACAGTACAGGAAGAGGAAGCCCCGCAAGAGACAGAACCTCCATTTGTTTTTCCGGAGATGGAAAGGCTCATCGAAACATATACGTCTATGAGAGCAGTCGCTGATTTGCTTAACGTGTCACCATTGACTGTCTCAAACTGGCGAAAGGGGAAAAGTTCTCCCAAGGCCAGTGCATTGCGCCTTATTAAGAAGGAATACAGGAAGGTAACGACCGATGACCAGAGATGAAATGGTTACGCAGCTCCAGGCCGAAGTGAAGGGTTTAACCGGGAGCCTTGTAACTGCTGATTATGGAAATGCGATTGATGCCGCTGAAAGAGACACTGGCTGGGATCTGCCGCAGACCACAGAGTTTAGAATCAAGTGGCTGCTGGATCGTTCGAAACGCCATTTGTTTTTCTTCCTTTTATCAGAATCCGCAGCAAAGTTCCGCTTCAAAGCCATCCATCTCCAGCATAAGTTTGAGCATTATCGTGCATTGATTAAGGACATGGATGATCGGTTTACTGCCGCCCAGGAAGACTTCGCCTTTGAGTTCGCAGGGGTAAGTTCTTATCAGTTGGCCGGCACGAAGATTGATGCAGGGTTTGCTTACGATGGTACGGGTCGTGACTTAACGTATGACAGCGATAACACAGTGATAATTACGCCGAACGAGAATAGTTGATTGAATGGACGAAGCCAAAGAGTGCTGATAACACGCTTCGGCTTCTAACCACGAACACCTAACAGGAGGTAATCATGGCTAAAGAACCAGTAACACACTTGGGCGTTTCTTGTCAAACCGAAAAGGTTATCTACAGTCACAGTTCTTCTGAGTTGGAAAATGATACGAGGTTTTATGTTTACGTCTTCAGAGATGAAAAACCCTTTTACGTCGGGAAAGGTCACATGAGACGAGCTTACCGCCACGAAACAAACGCTGTTAATAACACGTATAACTTCCCTGTCCCGAATTACCTGAGAAAATGCTGGAGGAATGGGAGATACGTTTATTGCGATATCGTTCGGTTTTTTGATTCTGAAGAAGCCGCTCTCGACTATGAAGAGGTCTTAATCCAGAGGTACGGAAGAAGAGACCTCGGAGCAGGAACTCTTGTGAATCTAACAAACGGTGGAGAGAAAAACGCTGGGATAGTCAGGTCGGAAGAATGGTGTCGTAAAAAGTCTATCGAAGTGAAAACCAAGTTTGCTGATCCTACGAATCATCCAAGATACGGAGCAACACTCTCACAGGAAACAAAAGATAAAATCTCTAAATCCTTGATGGGGAACATACCGTCGCCTGAATCCATACGCAAAGGGACACTCGCTCGTACTGGTAAAAAACGAGGTCCTATGATGGATGAGCAAAAAGAAAAGCTGCGGAGTGTGCAGAAAGGCAAAGTCGCATGGGCGTATCAGTGGAAGGTTATAGGCCCCGATAAAGAAGAATATGTCACTTTGAATTTAAAGAAATTTTGCAGAGAGCATAATCTTAATCAGGGGAATATGTATCAGGTTGCAAAAGGGAAAAAGGATTCCGACAAAGGGTGGACTTGCCATAAAGTGTCCAAAGATAGGCATATACCGGAGAGAGACTGATGAGCGTCGGTGAAGATATAAAGGCAGCACTTGTTGAAGTTGGGGTGGCGTACACCATCATTCGGAATAGTGGTAACATATCCGGAGAATTTGGGCTGCTTGAGTTCTCTTCTCAGTTAACCAAACCCCTGACAATCGAGGCCTTCAGGCGCGGGATGACACCGTATGATACTGACATCCTTGCCGGTGATGTGGTCGAGTTCCCAGTCATTAATGAACGGTTTTTGGCCACGAACACTCTCCCTGAGTTGTTTGAAAACGCAATAGTTCATTACGATACGGTTTTTTACAAGTGCAACATATCGAGTGGTGAGTTGCTTCGACCGAGTGGTGAAACGTGGGACGATCCTTTAAATCAATACCATAAAGAAACTGAGTGGGAAGTCATCAAGGCTAACTGTGACGCAATGCAGGTCGCGGCTCTTTACGGCAATGATCTCGAAACCGATCAGGAAATAGCGTTGCTTGGTTTGGATAAAAAGGAAGTTTTGATCCAGCATTCAGTGGGCGTAAGGGTCCTGGATCGTTGGCAACCGTATTCCGGGGAATATTATCAGGTCAGTGTTATTGAACCAAGGCGTTACCCGAACATAGATGTCTTAGTGGTCGAGGAAGACCACCGATAAACCAATCCTCCTGGAGGAAAGCATGAAACGAGTGTTGTTCGTCGGGGAAAACCCCATAGGGACCAGTGGAAATTCAAATATGCTTGCAGCGATATTGTCCGACTTGGATCAGGACAAGTTTCGGCCAGGTTGCTTTGTCGTGCATGATGTGAACCCGTCATCGGTGATGTTTGACCCTTTGCCTTATACATTAGTGAACGGGACAAGCCAATCGGATTACTGGGGAAGCCAACGACTTATTTCTATCATTCAGGAAACCGACTTTGATTATCTCGTCATGGTTGGGATTGATTTTTGGAGATATCTAAAAATCTGGGACGTCATTCGTCGATACCGTGATGCCAAGAAATTCAAGTGGATTGCCATATTCCCTTACGATACATGGGATTTGCAACCTGCCTGGATACCCTACCTGAACATTTTAGACGCTCCATGCGTTTATTCCAAGTTCGGCTACGACGTGCTTAAACCTCATGTCCCTCACGTCAAATATTATCGACCTCACTTGAACGGTTGGGATCAATTCAAACCTCTTGAGGGCGATGACCTATCCCTTGCCAGACAGCAGGTGTTTCCTAATGTGGCGATTGGTTCCGTGATCTTCGGATTTGTGGGCCATAACCAAGTTAGAAAGTCTCCAGAACGGCTTGTGAAAGCGTTCATGGAAGCCAAGAAAGAAGTCCCGAACATCGTTCTTTATCTACATTCTGACCTGGAAGGTCTTTATAATCTGAAGCAGATCGCTCAGGATAATGGGGCGGTTGCCGGGGATTTGGTGTCTAAACAGCAGGGGTTATCTTATGAGCGTTCTAAAATGCCCATGATTTTTAATGCCATCGATTGTTTAGTGAACTGCAGTATGCAGGAAGGTTTGTCTTGGACTCCCCTTGAGGCCATGCTGTGCGGCACTCCTGTCATTGCTTCTGACACGACGGCTCAGACAGAGTTGGTGGAAGATGCTGGGCTGATGGTGCCGTGTAGAGATATGGCTTACGTGCCGATGTCGAGCGAGGGAGGTAACGCCTCGGTTGAATCAAAGGCCTGCCGTGTGGAGGATATTCGTGACGCCATTATTAAGGTGGCGAAGGACGCCGAACTCAGGAAGGAAATGTCACGGAAAGGGTTGAAGGTAGCCAATGAATGGGTATCCGGGGTTGACGACATTAACGCTCTTTTGAAGTCGTCCTCCAAAAAACGTAAGGTTAAAAAGATAGAAGCTGTGCTGTTCGCACAGCATTCCTCCGCCGGGGACGTTCTTATGACGACACAGTGCTTTAAGGGTCTTAAGGAACGACATCCAGACCTTCCGTTGGTTTACATGACACAGAAAGTGTTTGCCGGGGTTATCGAAGACAATAAATACATTGATGAAATCATTGGTTGGGACGAACGGCTCTTGAAAGAATACGCCATCGTTTACTCGCCTCACCAGCAAAAAATCCTCCCTGGCGGGTGGAATAATTTGGATGTGACTCTCCACAGTATGTATCCCTATTTTGTGAACGTCGACCCCGATGAAATCTTTATCAGTCCGAACCCACCAATTACGGGAATCATGGGAATAATGCCAGCAGGAGCCAATATTGGAGATGGCTACATCGTTGTCCACACCACGGGCGGCAGCAAGGAGTATCGGTCCTACTCTCACATGGACATGGTCTTGCAAGACATTGACATGCCCGTGGTTCAACTTGGAGGGCCTGGCGATTTGAGATGTAAATCCGATCTTGATTTATGCGGAAAACTCACCTGGCGTGAATCAGCCTGGGTTGTGCAGAACGCAAAGGCCGCCGTTGTTGTTGACAGCTTCATGAGCCATTTGGCCGGGGCTGTGGGAACTGACGTGGTTGTCCTGTACGGGCCTGCGCCGGCAAGGGTTGTCCAACCGAGGATGAAGGGCGGTGCGAAGCTGGTCAACCTGGAACCGGATATGCTGCAGGTCTGCGCCCCGCTCAGCCATTGCTGGAGTACACCGCAGAGAAACAAAGTCAAGTGTACGTCTCCTTGTATCAACACGATTTCGCCATTCGATGTTTCTAAGGCATTGGAGGGATTGTTATGTTGATAGGGATGAAATGCCTCAATGAACAGACCTCAGTTAAGCCGGTCATAGGCGATATCCATGATGAACCTTGGGTCGACCGGATCATCGTGATTGATGGTTGTTCCTCTGACGATACCGTTATTGAGCTGAAACAGTTCCCGAAAGTGGAAGTGTACCAGCACAAATGGGAAAAATGGTTTCATGCTCAGGAAGTCATCCAGTCGAACATCCTGCTCCAGTATATCCCGATGGACGAAATCTTTTTCATTCTGGATTTTGACGAACAATGCTCTCCGGAGTTGAAGTCGCTTCTTGCAGATATCGATGAGAACGGCATGCCGGACGATGCGGACTGTGTTCATGTTTCCAGAAAATCTTATGAGCTTATGCGGTTTCCTGGCTCACCTTTTGCCATGCCCGGACCTGACGGCTTCTGGCTCACGTCTCACCAGATTGGTCAATATCCGGACTTTCAGTTGCGGATCATAAGAAGACGCCTTGGAATGCAGTGGGTCAATTCCCCCCATCATATGCTCTTTGGCCTGCAGGAACAATTATTCACCAACAAGAACATCCAAGCTGATTTGATCCATTACCACGGCAAGGAAGACGCCAGGGATCGGGATAGCATTGAACGCCAGTGGTTAAGGAACCAAGCAAGAAGGGAATACCTCGGTTTGGAAGCCGACGTCTTTGAGTGTGATGCTAAACCTGAAATAGCTCATTATGCGCTACCGAGTTATTGGGAGGAAAATCGATGATGCAGATGTTCGAGGATGTGAAGAAGATACCCGGCGCCATTTCCATGACGGAGTCTGTAGGGATTTACCGCACAGTGATAGGCAGTTTACAAGGCGATCCCCATGGCGTTGCCGTTGATTTGGGCTCTAACGCTGGGAAATCATCTATTGTTGGTGCCAAGGCGTTGGCCGATGTTGGATTTAAGGGGAGGTTCTTCATGGTGGACCTGGCATACGATCTCATGAATCCTGAGTGGAAACACACCACACAGGGGGATGCGGATCTGATGCCGTGGGGTTACTTACGGGAGCCAAACGCTAAGGCCACGATAAAGAAAAGGGTTGAGAAATATTATCCGCACGTTGTTCTCGCTGGGTTGTCATCTATTCAATTCTTGTCTCAGGCAAAAGGTCCGGTCAGCTACGCTTTCATTGACTCAGACGATCATCAGGTGGAACTCGTTCATCAGGAGGTCAGGATGCTGGAGCATCTGGTCAGTCCTGGTGGTCTTGTCTTCTTCCATGATTTCAGGAATCAATACATCGGGCCTGCTAAAGCGTATGAGTATTTAATCTCCACGGGGAAGTATGAGGCCATTGAGATCGATTGGAAGTCTGCGATTGAGTATGCCAAGGAAAATAAGCTGGAAGATGGGAATGATTCCTGGCACATGCCTGGGGTTGATTTCCCCATTTTTGTCGGGTGCGTTAGGAGAAAACAATGAACTACGTCATAGGCGATAGTCATGTTTCCATATTCTCAGGTAACGCGGATGGCCTAAGCGTAGGGTTCCCCAATAAGGGGGACAAGTTGCCAAACTTCAGGACAGGCAATGTGTCGGCACGGTTGGCATACAATTTTGGGCAGAGGCAGTCTGCGACCGCTTGGCATGATCATCCTGTGACGGTCGCTGTTGACCATTTCCTGAAAGGCGTCCCTGCCGGATCTCCCGTAATTTTTTCTTTCGGGGAAATCGATTGCCGCTGTCACGTTTGGGATTACGCTTTGAATAGACGGTCGGCGTATCGGTCTTTATGGGCCGTGATTGACGAGATTGTCCACAGGTATGTTGAAGGCCTTGAAGCGTATAAAGACCGTGGTGTCAATGCTTACGTGTTGCTGCCTCATGTCATCAAGAAGAAAGAGGAAGGGACTATCGAATCGGCGGTTGGAACTTGGGAGCAGATTCGAGAAGCAAGCCAGAGATTCAATGAGGTGATGCGGACAGCATGGGACGGATCACGCTGCATTTCAATCTTTAACCGTATGTGTGACGAAGAAAGATATTCGGATCCGGATTGGTATTTGGATGATACGCATTTGAGTCAGAAGAATCTACCGGATATGTTGGAAGAATGCAAACGAGTGGGGTTGGAAATATGAGCGTCATTTATTGTTGTAAGCAATGCGGAAGAAGTGGCAGATTCGATGAAAAACCAAACTGGTGCTATTTTGACCGATGCGATTCCATCGAGAACGTGAGCGATGAGGATGCCGTGAAGATGGGGCTCGATATCCCTGATGACTCCATGTACGAGTTTGTCGGGGACGTGAGGTGGCATCCAATGACCGGTGAACGGATAGCCAATGCCATGCGCCACGGTAAAACGCTTCGGGAGTTTCAAGAGAATGTGATGAAGGGGGTTCGAGATCAATGATCAGTCTTGTAATCAACCTGGATACCAGACCGGGATTCATGGAGGACGAGACCGTTCAAAGCACCATGATGAAAGGGACTCGTTCCTTGGACTTCTTTACCGAAGGGGTCATCAACAAAGTTAAGTTTTTCGAAGGCCACGATCTGGAAACGACGGTCTTCATCGACATCCACGAAAGACTGCCCGAACAGGTTGAACACTGGCTCTTAAACGAAAACGATGGCGGAATTATAGACAATCTGGTTTTTAATCGGCACACGGAACAGTTCTTAGGGGAGTTTTGCCCGAAGTGGAATGATCTTAATTTCCTTAACGCGATGACGATTTCAAGGGGCGATTACCTCGTACACATGGACGGAGATATGAATGCGTTCATTAATGATCCGTCGGTAATTGACGAATGGATTGAATGGCTTGATGAAGGTAAGTATCAGTTCATTTGTTACCCGAGTGCTTACAGCCCGGCGCCTGCGGTTGATCCAAGGTTCAAGCATCATTGGTGGGCCTCGACGAGATTTTTTATGACTAAACGAATGCCGAATCCTGAAATTTGTCCCAACATATCGGATTACAGGGAAGTTGTTCGGTGCCTTTTGGATTCGGATTATTTGTATGAAGGTTATGGCGAGGAAGACACCCCAAGAACTCCCTGGCTTGAGCATATCCTCGGTCTCTGGGCGATTGGTCAAAGCCAAGTGTTTTATCCTCCCATTCAACCACAACGGTATCATATGTTTTCTTGGTCGAGGTATTACTCGGGAGTTCTCAAGCAGATGAATGAATGGCCATACAAGAAGGTTATTGAGTACGCAAATACAATCTCATATCCGTGTGATTTCGCGGCAAGGAGAATTTGATGAAAATTTTTCTAACAGGGAACTCATTCCCCTTTGGAGCGGGACTAAGCTACGGCGGCGAAAGAATCCTGGGCTACCTCACGCAAGAGCTGGTCAAATTAGGGCACCAGGTCTACCTATTTGCGCGAGAAGGAACGAACGTCCCCGAAGCGACTGAATACATCCCCGTGGGGCCGTTGAGTGATTACGACGTTCATTACAAGGCCGTATGCGACTATGTGAACCGGACTGGTGTTGAACCGGATATTTATTTCTGCGGATACTTTGGATCCGGGACCAGGGATGTTTTTGACAGATGGCCATACGTCGAGCTTTGCTGGTGTAAATGGACGCACAGCAAGTTCGAATTCCCAGAAGTAAAACCGTTCAATATCGTTTCTTACTCGAATCTCCTGCAAGAGGATCTGGTATCCAGCGGAGTGCCAAGCACCATGATTCACTATGGTCTACCGAAGGATTTATATCCCTTCCAACCGGACAAGGAAGATTACGCCTGCTGGATTGGTAAGCTGGAAGGCGGCAAAGCACCCAGGGTTGGAATCGAACTGGCGAAAGCTGCGGGTTTGAAACTGGTGGTAATGGGGCCTCCCTATAATTCAGGCACTTTTTGGAACGAGGTCGCACCATACATTGACAACGAGAATGTGTTCTGGGTTCGCGGCGTAGATGACGCCATGAAGTACAAAATAATGAGTAAATCCAAGTGTTTGATATATACAAACAATAGCACATGGCGGGAGCATGCAGGCATTATCATGCTGGAAGCGATGGCGATGGGGACACCGATCGTTGGGATGAGCATGGTGCAAAAACCTTGCTCGGTTGAGACAGACGATTTCATCATGGATGGTGTCAATGGATATGTGTTGAGATATACGTCCGATGATCTGGAAGCCATAGTGGATACAGGGGTTCCCCTAATCAACCGGATCGGTGAGATTGACCCTGCTGAGTGCCGTAAGCAGTTTGAAGAGAGGTTCACTGCTGATCTGATGGCGAGACGATACGAATGGTTCTTCAATAAGATAAAAGACGGTAGCAGGTTTGATTCTCTGGAGGTGCCGTTTTGATTACGGGAGAACGATTAGAGACTCAGGGTATGGGGGACAACCGGGTGCTAGAATACCTGGAAAACCGAATGTTCTTCAACTGCATCGACATCGGGGGAGTGCAAAGACCGTGGGCTTCCAATTATGTAAAGGCCTATGTGGACATGGTGAACCCACATGATTGGATGAAGCGTTACCCGGATATGTACGATAATCATCCTGAGATATGGGGATCAAAGTTGTTTTATGGAGACTGCGAATCTGACGAGGTGTGGGAAGAATTGGTTGAGTTCGTGGCAATCCGTGGGAAGTTTGACTTTGTTGTCTGCACCCAAATGGCCGAGCACCTGTCTTATCCTCAACGGTTTTTTGAGATGCTTCCGGACTTAGCGGATGAAGGATATATCGGTGTTCCCAACAAGTATTTTGAATTAGGCAGAGGGCGTGAGTTCGGGGATGAAGGCCTGAGACGATTAGGATTGTCCGGATCCTATCGAGGGGCGTTTCCCCATCGGTGGGTTTACACCATAAAAGACAGTGCCCTCTGGGGGTTCCCGAAATTGAGCGCCATTGAAACCATGGATTTTGGTCCACTGGAAAAAGAGCTGAAGCATTACGAGCCGCTGGATTGGGGGCAACTCGGCTTCTTTTGGAAGAACGACGTCCCTACTCGATTCATAAACGATTCTGATATTGGTTATCCGGATCCACAAAAAGCAATCGAACTATATCGAAAAGAACTGAGTGAGGGATTATGAAGCCTGACATCACATTGATATTCCCATCGAGCCCGTTTCTTTTAGATCAAGCGGTATTCCCTCCGCTGGGCATCATGTATCTTTCTGCCTATCTGAAACAGAAGGGGTGGGACGTTCAGTGCTTGGACTGTGGGATTGGCCATACTCCTGAGATGGTTGAATCTGATGTGGTTGGGATATCTTTCACAACTCCACAAAGAGGAGAGTCTTTTAAGCTGGCAGATCAATTTATGGACGCTGGGAAAAAGGTCATTGCTGGCGGCCCGCATCCTACTCATATGTCGGATGAATGTGGCGATCATTTCGGTTGGGTCTTGAGAGGTAGAGGTGAGCAGAACCTCCATTGGATGCTATCGAGATTGCCTCTTAAGCCGAACGCCATGAAAATACCTATTGACGATTACCCGTTCCCAGATCGAGACGCACTCCCAATTAAAGATTATCACTACGATATCGATGGAGTGCCGGCCACACCGATCATGACTTCCAGGAGTTGCTGTTTTCGCTGCTCATTTTGCGCGAAGATCGACCATGACTTCCAGATGCAGTCGGCGGAAAGAACCATAAGCGAGATCCGGCACGTCAGCGAAAAGTACGGTTACGATGCGTTCATGATCTTTGATGATGTGTTTGTCGCCAGTAAAAAGCGGCTTGAAAGAATCGCCAACGCGGTTGAAGGTGAGTTCAAATTCCGATGTTTTGCAAGAAGTAATCTCCTGGACGATAAGGTTTGTAAACTTTTAAAGAAGATGGGCGTTGTAGAAGTTGGTATCGGGATTGAAAGCGGATCTGATGAAATCCTGAGTTTGAATATGAAAGGGACCACCAGAAAACAAAACGTCAATGCTGTCCGGCGCCTGCATGATAACGGGATAAGGGCGAAGGCGTTTCTAATTGTCGGGCTCCCCGGGGAAAGTACGCAGACGGTTATGGACACCGCAGATTGGATCATCGAAGCGGAACCGGACGATGTTGACCTATCTGTCTTCCAGCCAATGCCCGGTTCGAAGATATTCGCTGATCCTGAAAAGTGGGGCATCCAATTCGAATATAACGGTAAGCCCGGTTGGTACAAGGGTAAGCCGGGAGAGTATGAACCGATTGCAAGAACTGAGCATTTGAGTGGTATGGAGATCCTTGAATGGCGGGATTTATTGGAACACGAATTCAAACAACCGGAGCTTTTAAGATGATGACCTTGTTTGTCGTAAATGGCTGCGCTGACCCTAAAGACCCTCGGGAAACCATTGGTTCCTTTGACGGCTTGGCCTCTGAGGTCCACCGTGTTGCGAGGCTGGAGGAAATCAATGGTACTGACCGCCTGGATTGGTACGGCGTTGTGTATGACGATGAGCGCATTGACGAGCAGTTGAACGAAGGCCTGAAGGTGTTTCTCGAATATACGAAAGCCGACGCTTTGGTACTTTTCAAAACAGATGGGAATAAAAAAGGCTCAAGGTCTCCGAGAATATTCAGGCGGCATATCACGTTGAAAGACGGTTCTTTAATGCCGGAGGAGCAGGATGTAACTTTTGAGACAGTCTTAAACGGGTGGATCCATGATATCGGTTAAAGTCAATAAAGCTGATGCACAGAGGATAATGTCTGCCCTTAGCGGTCTCACGCAAGTCGTTAAGACTCAAGGCCTTGAAACCCTCCCGTGGAAGTGCGCTGTTGATTATTATCAGCTGGTAATGAAGAACATCCAGCACAGACGAGCGCCAAGCCCAGGCTATTCGAAGCGATACCGGAACTGGAAGTATGAGTATGGGTGGATGGGATACCCGTCGCCATGGAAGTTGAAAGGTGATTTGGTTGCCAGTCTGGGAGCTTACAAATTCGGGGAAGGATATTTGGGGGGAGTTCAACCTGGGAAGATGGATTCTGGCGGCAAGTCGTGGTTCGGTAAAGGAAAGAAAGGGGCAAAGGGACCATCGAAATCTATTGAGATGTACGGACGTGTAGAGGAGAGCAAACGCCCAGTGTTTGAACCGACCATGAAAGAATATGAGAAAGAAGGATTCCAAAAGCGTGGCGATGAAATGCTGAAACGCATGGGAGCTGAGTGGAAATGAGAATTGTAAACATAGAGCCAAAGGACATTCATGTAACTCTCGACATGAGCCTAAACGAAATAGATATGGTTCTTGATGCGTTAGAGATAGCGGTGATCGAGTTTGATGGCAGTGAAGATCCGAAGCTACCAAGAGCAGTCGAGTTTTTAAAGACTACTTTCTGGAAGACATTGGATGGAGTAGCGCAAGAGGTAGGGCAATGAAAATTAGCGTTTCTGAGAAAGCGAATTGGGTGTCTGACTTGATATGCCGGGAGTTACAACGCTTTGTGGAGGATACCGGGGCGTGTGTGGAAGATGTCAGGCTCAGTAAATTGGATGGTCAGATAACCAGCGTAAGCCTGGGCATGAGCAGAGGTGAGCAAGATGACTGATTTGGATTCGACGGCAAAAGAGTCAAATATACGGGATTCGATCAAACGCTATTTTGTTGATAGCATCTATAAAACCGAAGGCATTCAAATAACTTTCGATAAATATCTGACCACGCCGAATGTTCAGGGGCATGCTGTTGACAGGTGGGTGTCAGTCAATTTCGGGGGCATGAGTTTAAGCGACTTATCAACCCATGATTTGGCTATCTATTGCTGTACCAGGGCTGATGGTGAGGGGTTTAAGTTGGCTCAGCTCAGGGACAAGGTTTACAAGTATCTCACGGATAATACGCAGACCGACGGGATGGCCAGGTTTGCTTTTTATAGGAGTCGGGCGACCGGCTCATGGACGCAGTTAGACGGTGGTTTCATTGTTCAGGATGTTATGGAGAGTAAGCAGTTTGAAGCCGATGACGGCACTAAGTTCAAAATCTTAACGGTTAGGCTTAGGTTCTCATCGAAAGTGTAGGGCAATCTAATGGAAAGAAACTTTGTATTCTGTGAAAAGTGTGGTAAAAAGTTAATTGAACGATTGCCTAACGGCCTTTATCGCTTTGTTTTTGGCCGTAATCCTGAAGATCCGGGCAACCCACCAGTTGACATGACCGTCCATGGCAACTTAAAAATCAAATGTTTACGCAGAACTTGCGGACACATGAACATCTTAAACTATTTTCCTTTCGAGGACGATAGCCGTTCTTCAATCGGTTAATTCCGAGCTCCCCAATCAGCATAGCTGAAAATCCGGCAATATTCATTTTATTTGATTCTTTTTTTTGGATCGAAAGGAGTTTCAGTTATGAGTCGACAAGGACCAGTTACCAAAGATACTTCGACCATTGCCATTGGGCTTATGCAGATTCGCGTAGGCACCTCGGCAACCTATATCACTCAGCCAGGAGCAGGATTGACGGCGAGTGATTCCATTGGCGCACTTGCGAGTACCAAGTTTGTCGGTAACACCGATTGGTATAAGCTGGAGTCCGGCTTTCCTCTTATTGAGGATTACACCGTTCCTATCCGGGAAGGTGCCGCGCTCGAATGCGCTTTCAAAGAAATCACACCTTACAATATGGCGTTGGCTAACGGCATCGATCCTGCGAGCGATTACGCGGAAGTGCATTCCGGAGAGATCGTGCTGGGCGGCCGTGTTGCACCGGAGTACCTGCGGGTTGAGGGTGTTTACACCTACCCCAACGGTTCCAATACCATGACCTTTATCTTTCCGAGGGCGCAGGTTTCCGCTAACGTGGAAACGGATTTCACTTCGGAAGATGCCGCGGCGATTACGGTTATGTTTGAGTCCAAGAACGCATCCAGTGACGTGAGTGGCGGGAATGCAATCTGGGACAGCAAACCTCTTGGCCACATCGAATGGGCGTAAACCTTTAGGATAATTGTGGCAGGCGTTGTTGCCTGCCACAAAGATTAGGAGAAATACCATGCCGGAAAACGAAGAAATGAAATTGAATCCCCAGATTGTGGATGCCGAGATCGGCATCCGCAGTCTCAGGAAGATTAAGGTGTATCCGTTAAGTATGTCCGATCAGTTAAAGTTAACCGATATCGTAATGA
>Ga0307928_10000708_pt1 | contig 25183 bp, 42 predicted proteins | sample AceLakmetagen232_FD_201815 | JGI IMG/M metagenome (GOLD analysis project Ga0307928, IMG submission 201815) | Saline water microbial communities from Ace Lake, Antarctica - #232 | ecosystem: Environmental > Aquatic > Non-marine Saline and Alkaline > Saline | place: Antarctica: Ace Lake... | reverse complement strand
GCGCTTTCGTGCTATTTCACAGTAGTCTTCGTCTTTCTCAATGCCGATGAAGTGCCTACCCGTCTTCACACACGCCACCGCTGTTGTGCCTGACCCTATGCAGAAATCAAGAACTGTCTCACCTTCGTTGGTGTAGGTCTTGACAAGGTACTCCATCAAGGCTACAGGTTTTTGGGTAGGGTGTATAGGCTTGGAATCTTTGCTGAAATGTATTACCTGTGAGGGATACCCGCTAATTGTCTGTTGATATGGTTTTTGTCCTGCTCGTCCTGGTCTGTGTGCGTTGGCTTTTTTGCCAGCACATACCTTATCTACTGTAAAAGTTTCCTGCGGATTGTAACCCATCCTATTTGTGGAGTTTTGGGCTATCGTAGCATGGCTAAAAACAGCTATATCTTCGGTATTTTTTAGAGGCATATATGGAGCCTGTGCGAAATTCGCAGCCCTGTTAGATTCCCACACCCAACAATACTTGAACATCTTAACATTAGACATTATCAAGGCACTTGTGAATGGTTGACTCCCAAACAGCGCAATAGCCCCATTAGGTTTGATAAGTCTGTTTAACTGTTCCCACATTGGTTCAAACGGAATTACGCTATCCCACTTGCAAGCCGTTGTCCCGTATGGAGGGTCACACAGAATCATGTCGATGGACTTGTCGGGAATGTCAGCCATGACCTCAAGGCAATCGCCACAGATGACCTTATCAAGATAAGCGTTCACTTCGATTCCTCCTTCGCCATTTCTAAGAAGTATTCCATTCAGCATTCTTCAAGCTCCAGCTTGCAATCAGTACACTTAGGCCCTTTCCAATCCACAATTTCATACGGACATGTGCCAGTTGCATAAGCAACCCATTCACATGCAAAACGCAAAGCTTTCATCTCCGCTGTGTCTGACTTGACTTCAGTCATTTCTTCGCCTACTTCGCTTTTTTAGTAAGATGTGACGGGTCTCCTTTGACAACACCTTCTCCATAAGGAATACTTAAATCCATATAAAATGGCATCAAGATTTCTGGGAAACCCTTACTAGCCATTGTAGTTGCACTTATAGAACAGTAGAGTTTACCATCAAGCCATGCTTCTCTACTCATTGTTACAGGGTTATCATATATACAGACAGTAGTTAGTAACCCTATTAGTTCTTTCCTTTTGCGCTGACTCATTGGGTTTCCTCATCTGCCTCAGTAACTGAAATGCCGTAAGCATTAAGTAGTTCTACTATTTCGTCCGCTTGTGCCACTAGTAACACTGAATCTAATGTTTTTGATTTATTTTCATCTGTGCAATATCCTCGTGCCAATGCCCCGAGTATTTCTTCTACAGGTATCATCACTTCACCCCCTTTGCTTTGGCGATGACTCTCCTTGCATCTTCTAGATTGCCGTTTATGGCGTACTCCGCACCGTCGTTTCTGGCTTCTTTCATGGATGCCTCGGCTAAACACACTATATCTTCAAGGGCCTCCACGAGTTCCTTGACAATCGCCTCATGGTCGGAGAAGGATACCCAATCGCCCTTTCTATCCTCCTTTGCCCTAATAACTTTATACCCCGCATCCCTGAGCGCTGTATTAATGTTCATGCCACCACGATATGAACCCTTAAGTTCTCCCCAATCAATAACATTACCATGCTCATCCGATGGGAAGATATACGTTTCAGGTCCCGAAAGAGTCGTTGAACCATGTATAGTAGAAACAACGACATAATCAGCGGCATAATCAGCAGTAGATTCACCAAACGCCACAGGTTCCGACAACTCGAACAACGTCGCACGCCCCGTGAAATTTTCAGACACATCCCTTACAAATGTTGCAGTTTTCATCATCAAACCTCCTTCACATATCCACCACATTTGGGGACATGTAACATTTTCCACCGTTGTATCATCCTGATATGCCTCCCTTCGCAATCTGGTCGAGCAACCGCAACGCCGTTTTCGCCCTCTCTTCTGACATGAAATACGCCAACGGTATTATTTCGGTGTTTGTTTCCTGAAAAAGGCATGTGCTCTTCCTGTTCGGTAAAATCTCAATGCCTAGAATGGTTTCCTCATGTGTGGCTAAGTCTGTTATACGGTATCCGTGCCCATTAAATTTATCTATTAATACAACCCTATTCGTAATCTTCGTTGTCTAATTGGCTTAAGTTTTCTTCAAGTTCTTTTGCATTCTCTTTAATTATATCTATCCATTCCTGCTCATAACCTTTTTTAATAGGAAAGGTATTAATCATAAAGCATAATCCTCTTGCTGTGTAGATTGCTTCAATAATTTCTTCTGCATATTTCACCATTGTTTGACTTAAACATTCTTTCTCAAAACAAGTGCTTCCAAAAGAGTGTGGTTTTGTTTTATAATTTTGCCATTCCTTATGTAATGTTTTCATTTTTATAAGCGCAGTATTACTCATTCTGACACCACCTTGTCTAAGTTGTCTAAACTTTTCCATTTGGATGTAGGAATTTCATTAATGCATTCTTCATGTTCTTTTTTAAGTATCTTATCCGCAAAAGAACATAAAAGGGTTTTATATATTTTCTGCATATAGTCATCTTCATATTGCATTTATTAACCCTCCTTACTTATTGGCATTAGCTCCATTGTTCTGCCATTGCTTCTGCAATCCCAATGTAAGTTCTGCTTCTATTCTTCCACCTGTCAGGACTGGGGCCAAGTTTATTCTGACCACTGGGGGTTTGGTTTGCATGTACTAGTTTTGCTGCACCATTATCACCATTACAGTTAGGGCATCCATATTTGCCTAATTCTTTACTGAATGAGTTTCCACATTTACACCTGTAATTTGGTTCTATTATTTTAGTGGGAACAAGAAGAGGTAGCCCTTTTAACCACAGGCAAGTTGACTTTGATGCATCGTGCCCAAACATCCATGGTTGTATAATCTGGTCTGGTTTACGGTATTTAGATGAAATGCATCCTATAGGATTTTCAAGAGCAATCTTAGGTGTATTATGATGAATAAATCCTTCACCTATTAAATTAAAAACAAATAGCATTGCTTCATGCGTAAGGGCTTCTCTACCCTGTATACGCTTATTCCAATGTAATCCACTTGAAGAAAGATATGTACATGGTGGATGAGCAATAATTAAATCCCAACCATCATCAAGTATTTCCAGAACATCACCCTGAATATGCTGTCCGGGAATTTCAGTAGGTAATAAGTCACATGACCATGCATCATGCCCACGTTTTCTAAATGCTTCTCTTACAATACCAGAAAACTCACATGCAACTAGGACTTTTATGACTCGTACCCTTCCGCTATCAGGTGGCCATAGGTGCACTTACGCTTCCGGCTCATGAGGTCGCCTCCCCCCTCGCCTTCACTTCTAGAATATCCAGCCTGTCATTTATCCTTTTTTCAACAATGAATAAGCTGTCATACACCTGATGATGCTTTTCCCAAAACACTCTATTAAGCTCTGCTCTCTCTTCGTTGGCAAACTGAATACATTTACTTATTATCCAAATGAATGCTGTTACCCCGACTCCGCACAAACATCCTTTTATAAAATCACTCATCACTTCACTTCCTTGTCACAACAGAACTCAATAATCTCTATGTACCTAGGGTTGTATCTGTACATAACATTATTTGTTTTCTTGTAATATGCTTCTATCCAGTTTTCACTATGGTCGCCAAGGTTGTCCTGCACGTACCGCAACCCCATATCACATGATGCTGTTAATCCTGAAAGGTCTTCCCACATTATTGATTCAACCTCACGTCCAACTGGGTTAAATGCATTGCCTGTTTTCATCAGTTCCCCTCCTTGTCCTTAATCGCCTCATGGGGGTCGATGCCGTATTCTTTGCAAATGTTATCAAAAACAGCCCATGCTTGATGCCAAACATCCGTAACCCTAACCCTATCCCAAAACTGTGAGATGGCTCCACCGAAAATCTCGTCCCAACTGGTATCCATGCGATGCCAAAACATCAACAACTCGTCTAGGTTTTCGATAGTGAACGTCACTTCGATGGGTTCAAAATCTTTTTTGCGTGGTGTCACATCAATCTTCATCTATCCTTAAGCCCCATTTAATTACTACCTTTTCTTTTATTGGCTTTAATGTTTCTATCTCAAATTTCATTTACTTCACATCCTCAAGTTTGAGGTTCTCATAAGTATTTCCAACTTTTATACTATCTGTATCCCAAAGGTGTATACCCAATGAAGAAGGGTAATTACCGATTTCAAATGCATTAAATTTTCCATTACCAAATACTACTATATAAAGAAATGAACCTGAACGTAAGATATCTTCTTCATATATTCTTATACCTGTTTTATCTTTAATGCCTGTGTAAAACATAGCAGCAGCCCTGTAGCCTACATACTCTAATTTGCCGTTATCATCAGCATCATCATCTGTTCTGTCATCACATACGCTTCCAATCATGCTGATACAATACTTCGCTTCTTCAGGGTAGAACATAGTTTTTTCTATTTTATCCCATACTCTGAATTCCATTTACTTCACTCCTTACGTATGTGTAAATTTGTTATTCATGACTAGTTATATTTTGTATGGTACATGCCTAGATAATCTTTTCTTGTTTTGTTTGCTGTGCGGATGCAATATTCTGTTCTAAGCCATTTAAGCCATCTGTATCTTCTAAACATTCGGTCTAAAAGTTTACGAAGCCATTCTCTGAAATTTCTAAAAGCAGACATAGTTACACCCCCAGTATTGGTTACTATGTGCAGATAGCTTATTCAGTTGTTATTCGCAGTTACCTCTTTGTCCACCAGTTTTCTTTCCAGTTCCATTTCTAGATGAACTTCTTCTTGTGCTGTTTCGTCTACTATTACCTCTTCCAGCACCGTTTCCCTTACCATCTCTAGGGCCATTGGAATCTTCTCTAGGCCCTGTTCCATTTCTATTTGGCAATTTTGTTTTCACCTCCTTATACTGTTTCAACTGTGTAATCCCATGCAAGCATACGAGTTACTTTGTAAGTTCCTATTACTTCATTTGTAGCTGCATTAAACAATCGTATAACTGTATGCTGATGTAGTAATTCTTGCGATGGTGATAAGCTATTGTATCTATCTTCTGCCTGTAGTATGTATGCTGCTATATCACATAATCTTAAAGGTATAAGTTTAGTAATTTCTGGTGCTAATTCTATTGCATCTTCTACTGTTTCACCATAATTAAGAAAACAATACTTAATCTTCATTTGGTATAGAATTGCCTTTATGTGCATCATCATAACTAAAATCTAAGTTAATTATACCCATAATAACATCCAGTAAATTTACATCACATGTTTGAATTGTTTTCTGGTGTACCTTATAATCATACCATTCTTTTGATGCCATTATTAACCTATATATAGCTTCATGTGCTTCTACTGTTGTAGTTCCTATGTAAGGACATTCTCCATTATTACATACATATTCAGCTAAAGTATCGTATGGGTCAAATGAGTCAAATGGGTCTTGAGTACTCTTATCTAAAGTGCATCCACATATAGGGCATGTTTTCTTCATGTACTTATGGTTCATATTTTTAACTTTTACTTTACCCAAATGTACTTCAAGAACTTTCTTAATATCGTTTAACATTTCTGTAGTAAGCTCCATAATATTACCTCCTTATTGTCGTGTTCAATTTTTGGATAATCGCCTGTGAAGCGATTAGCTAGAAGTACCACACAGTGTTTTATTGTGTTTATCTAGTAACTGCTTTGGGCATTTAAAGGGTTCACAATCTAAACATGGGGGATAAAATCTATTCTGAAAATGGTATACGCATTTATGTACATTACCATTACAAGGCATACCTTCAGGAATACAACGTGTATTGTTACTTAAATTAGTATCTAAATCCTCATAATTAACTTTAAGTTTAAAAGAATTAAAAGAGTCAACATTTGGAAAGGAGTCATGGGGTACAAAATAAGAGGGTATAGGGTATTTACTTTTACTTGTTGGGTTTTTGTCAAGTTTAATCACAATTGTACTTAATGCGCTTACAACATGTTCAACTGTAGTATCAGCTAAATTATTATCTTCAGTATCAATAAGCGCAAGTCCTAACAATATGTGTATCAACTCATGTACAAGTATAAATTCAAATGTGGTATGAAAGCCACTAATGGGTGTACGGTCTTTTGCCTGTAGAATATTTATACTAGCTTGTCTTTTAACACAATTGAAATTACAGTTACCATTATAGTCTATAACACTTTTGTCTACAATATTAAGTTTAAATTCCCAGTAACCAAGTTGTAATTTATCCTGCCAGTATTTAAGCATATTTAGTGCTTCGTCTAATGTGGGGTCTTCTTCAACAACTGTATCTAAAATAAGTTCGTCCATTATATACCCTCTTTCCTTACACAGTTATACTCTCTATCACAGCATTCAGTATACCAGATACAGTTTCTAATTCTGGCAAATTTACTCTGGGTAACATTGCGTTTGCTTTTACTAACTGTCTTCGTATATCTCCATACATTTCTTCAGCAAGCATTTGTATTACATATTTAGGTACAACAGCTTTACATGGGTTAAACTGGGTGGCAGATTGTATAAAGTTAACTCCTACACAAGAAGCAGCTTTATATTGATAAGTGTTATCAATAGGCTTTTCCTCTATATTCATACTCTGTATTATGTGGCCACAAGGTATAGGAATACGTACACCTCGGTATACTTCTGTATCATAGAAAGCTTGTAGCATTCTAGCCTTAAATATCTTCTCACTTTCTATCATTAGTAGTTTCCTCACTTTCTTTAATCTCTTTTTTAAAATACTCATACCATTCTTTGTACACATCATCATGTAATTCTTGAAAGGTTTTACCTGTAGCACATATTTGCATATTAGGTTCTACTAATACACCATCTTGCAATAAATCATACCAATGCTCATATACTTGTGCTTTTGCAATATCTTCTTCAACGGTATTACTTACTGTAGATTGCATTCATAATACCTCCTAACTGTTATATTTAAAGTTGTTTCCTCTAAAGTTTTATCTGTAATATCTATTTGCATATTAGGTTCTGTTAATGTACCATCTTGTAGTAAGTCATACCAATGTTCATATACTTGTGCTTTTGCAATATCTTCTTCAGCATTGCCTTTGTTACCTGCACGTAGTCTATACTTTAATGAGTTACCCTTACAAAATCCAGCAAATTCATCTTTAGACAAAAGCTTAAATATAATATCTATACACTTCATACCTAATATTTGATAGTGTTTAGGGTTACTAACTAAATTAAATAAACTATTCATTTCATTACTCATAGTATTACCTCCACAATTTTCGTACATAAAACTGGATTGCTAACCACACTTTACAAAGGTACTTATGTAAGGTATTCCGGTAACGTATTACAGATGCCTTATATGAGTTTTTAAATGCTTTTAGTTCCTTATCACTACACATGTTTATTGTATGCATTTTATCTTTATGCACATTGTAACCTCCTAAAAGTTATTGTCAATAATATTTAAGAAATTTTTTCTTATTAAATCTGTTATTTGGTTGTTTAACATTTTGTGTATATGCTTAAACTCATTACTACTTACTAAAGATTTAAATTCTTCATTATCTTTTAAGTATTCATTCATCACATCATTGTAGTAACTCTTTACTAATTTACCAAAGTCTTTATCTGTTATGCTATCTAAATGAGATACTACATTACGTAGCCTACTTTCTGTTATTAACTCATTTAATGTATTCCATATTTTACCTGCTGTTTCTAATAGCATAACTGGTGATTTAGATTCTTTAGGCTTTCTTTCAGTATACTTATTATTCTTACTTTTAAATACTATACGCCTTCCATACTGATTTGTCAAGTAGGTTTCAGGCTTGATAACAATACCTTCACAAGTATTGTTTTCTATTACTGGATATCCAAGCTGTGTTGCAACTTGAGATTCAAAATTGTTTGAATGCGTTAAGCAATCTTCAAATGTACCTGAAAATAGTATAGGTATACAGGGCATGTCTACAAACTTAAACAAGTTATATGCCTGTTTTATATCTAAATATGCTACTGTGTCTTTGCCAAGAAGTGCTATATCATACACCATAAATTCTACATCAGGGCTATAGTAAATACCTCCTTGTATCTTTTTAGCATCTGGAACTTTATCAACATCAGGATGTGGGTAGTAACCACCAAAGCATTCTCCGTAAACTATTAGGGTATCAAAGTAAATAGCACTAAAGTCTTTACAGTAATTATACATATCAAGCATTTTGGTGTAGTATATATTTTTAAAATGGTATAGGTTATTCATTTTACTAGTTTTAGGTAGTTCTCTATTCCTGCTTGCAAACCTTATAGAAACACCATCTGTGTATAAGGAACCATTAGAGCCATGTATCTTTTCTGTTACATGCCATTTGTATTTATTGTAATCTTTAATAGAGTAAACTTCATCTACAGCTTTTTCTCTATAAGTGTTCTCTATTTCAGAGTATGCTTTCCACCGCATGTCTACACCCTCTTTCCATAATACACATATTTTATACTAGTAGCAAAATAAGCTCCTATAGATGATGCACTAATCAATTCATTATAAACATCTTCTGGTACATTACTATACTGATACACTGCACCACTATTAAATTCAACTTCTAAAGTTCTAGTGTCAACATCATAACCAATAGAAACAATGTTGCTAGAAGTTACAGGTGTACGCATACACATTACCTCCTTATTACCAGTATTTTTCTTGTATCCTTAAAACCTTTCCTGCATACCCTAACCCTTTTCTCCAATTTCCCGGCCCTGCATTGTAAGCAGCAGATGCTTTAAGGTTATCTCCTTTTGCCCACTTATAATAAATACTATATATGTATGCACCTGCTTCTATACTTTTAACCCCGTCATAAAAATCTCTTTGGTTATTGAATATACCTTTACTAATTAGCATATTTATATGAAATGGCATTATCTGTGCAACTCCTATTGCACCTGCACTTGAAATTACATAGTCTTTAGCACCACTTTCCATTATTACAATACATAAAAATAGCTTTGCTTCTATGCCGTACTTTTCACTACTATTCCAAATAGCATTTGCATAAGCTGATATTTTAGAATCAGGTAAACTTCTGTTAACACGGCTTAGTATGTTTTCTATTTGAGCTATTTCTTTTTCTTTGTTTACTTCATACTGATGCTGATAGTTAGTTAACATTGTAGTATTTTCTTTAATATTTATAAGCCGGTTACTCCATGAATTAGCTATTACTAATGCAACAAGTATTATTAGAATAATTCCTTCTATACTAGGTACTTTAAGTTTTAACTTTCTTTTCATCATAATCAACCATCCTTTTAGATGTATTATAAAGCAGTGTAGCTAATGGAATAAAGTTTGGTGGTACAAAATTATCACCTTTCATTACCTTTTCATTTTCATTATAACTAACTGTACCATCTTTATTCTGTTTGCTCATGTTGCTTTGGTGTACCCTATCAAACATACTGTTTACAGGAAGATTAAATGTAACACAGAAACCGTAAACAACATAAAGTATATCTGTAATAGCATCAAGTATTTCTGCAATCCACTTTATGCTTTCTGTAGAATTACTAGGAAAATCAAGAGATTGTTCTAAAAGTCTGAACGACAAATCAAGTTCTGAACATTCTTCATGTATTAGATTAACTCTCTGCTTAAGTAGTTTAAGGTTAAGAAAGTTTTTATTATACACAGGATGTGCAAACTTTTCATGGAACTCTAGTACACATTTAAACTTATCATCAATAGGAATTAGTCCTTCCATATATGCACCTCCACATCTTTTCCAAACCAAGCTATCTTAGTACCATCACTTAGTTCAATATAGCTTTCAGGTAATACAAATATACCTTTTACAGTTTTGCTTAAAACATCATTAAGTTTTGTTTTATCATAAACAAAAAAGTTACCTCCTGCGTATTTAGGCTTTCCTAACAAACTTTCTACTTTAGCATCTCTGTATCTTCGTTCTCTAAACGCCATTATCTAATCCCCCTAAGTTAAAATACAATCTGAAATATTTGTATTGCAATTAGATACTATGCCAACATGCTTTCTGTTTATACTAATAACATTATCCTTTATACTGGGGTATGCTGTAATCATAATAACTTCGTTCTGTTCCTCAGAAAATAGTACGTAGTTGTGATAACCAAATACTTGCTCTCCCATTTTTGTAGTAACACTGCATTTTACATTAGACATTATGTTACCTCCATGAGTATGTCATTAAGTTTATCTTTTTTTAATCGTACCAACCTGCATATTATATTTTTATTATCTTGAGTAGCATTAAGCAACTCCTTTAAATCTGCGCTTTGAATGTTATTGTAAATTATGTTGCCCCAAAAAAAAGAATTCAAACTAACTAACAGGTTCGATGAAAATGTAAACAGATTACCTAGTAATTCAAAATGTGTTTTAATTACAAGTACAGCTTGAATATTCAAAAAATCAAGTAATTCCTTATCCTTTAACAAACTTAAAAATTCGTTTATAACATTAGTCTTTTCTTTTTTAGGAAGATAAGGGTAACAGGCTATAGCTAAAATTGCAAACTCTTTTTTCTTATCTAATGGGTTAGCGATATAGTGCATTACTTTATCTTCCAATAAGTTCTTTAATAAGTATTCTACCATTTCTGTAGCACTATTACTGTAAGGAATACCTATGTAGTAAGGCGTATAACTATTTTGTATGTTGTGTATGAAAGCTTTAATCGAATGTGGGTATTCACCTACACCTATTGAATATGTTTTATTAGATACTGTTCTTTTTGTGTCTAGTGCATTAAGCATATAAAAATTATTAGCGTATGATGATACTGCTTTATTTGGAATCATCTATTACATTCCTTAGCTTTGTTATCCCATTCTTTAATACTTTGTAAATATTGCTTTCTGTTACTCTAAGTATTTGTGCAATATCTGCAATAGTATGTGCACTTTCACCGAACAACCCATAAGTCATACTTAATACTTGACGCTCACGAATAGTTAAGTAGCTATCTATTTGCTGATAGATTTTCTTAACCATTATTTCTCTGTCTATTCTGTCATCAATATTTTCAAACTCATCTTCAGATGCATAATCCTGTAATAAATCTAATACATCATTTTCATAAGAGTAACATTCAATAATCTGTGGGTTACTTTGTGTTTTCTCCATTTGTTTGCCATACCCTCTGTAAATCATCATAAGTAAATGATTCACGTGCAGTAGAAAATGTAGGAAGTATTTTATCAAATTGCTTTTTCCAGTATGGGAATTCTGAATACCAACTTGGATATGTAGCATTTAACAATGTCATAATAATAAAAAAGTCTGTTAACCTTAAGGTTGCAATATGGTCACTATATACTCCATCCATGTCATCTGCTTTAGCTAAAACTAATGGTAGCATTCCCTCCCATGTATTTCCTATAGCTTGTTTAAATGCTTTAAAAATGTTCAATCGCTTAACTGCTTTAGCCTCTACACAAAATGGAAATTGCTTTTGTGGCTCACTTACACACCACATATCACAACCATTTGCAGATTTACTTCTTAATATCACAAGTGATGGGTCTATTTTAGTCAAAATACTAATTACCATTCGCATCCAGAATTCATTTTTCCTACCCTTATTCCTATTGGCTCTTCCATTACTAGGTATGATTATCCCTCCTTTAAAAAGTGTATAGTTCTGTGTTAAGGGCATCAGTATACTCAGTTACGTTTTGCATAAACTCTTCCTTAAAGTATTCTACACTAAATCTGTACTTTGTCAAGGGCTTATACATACAACCACGTAACCTAGAGCCTATGTAAAAATATATGTTATGCTGTACCCTCTGTGCTAAATCCCATTCCACATAAAAGGTACTATCAGGAGCGTTGATTATAAAACGTATAGATGCTATGGTAGCTACATAACTAGTTACATCACTATTTATTAAACACATTAGTACAAAGATTGCATCAGAAATATTTAACTTAGCATGTTGTATTGCAGGTGGGTAGCCTATTCCTCTATTGTGATACTCCCTGCATAAGAATGTGTAATCTGAAAATAATGGAAAAGTGTACATTAAAACTCCATGTGTTTCTGCTTCCATAAATGTATCTGTTATTGGTACTCCTGCAATTGTGTGTTTAGGAATTGTAGCTTGGTTGTTTAGTATCTTTGCACGTGTGTTACACCATAAATTAAATGGGCATTTCATTTTATTTGAAATAGCAAAAGTCATTAAGTTATCTCTTGACCTGCGTATTTTGTAGGTGTCATAAATACCACATTGAGATTTAACCAAAATATCTTTATCTGGTAATAGATGTTTTATGATAGCTTTCAAGTCTTTTGCTAGTTGTATTCCAAAAGAACAGAACTTGTTATCACGCCTGTCAACAACTACTCCATACTCTTCTACACCTTCAAATAATTCTTCAAGCAAAAAGTGGTCACTTGTTTCAGATTCAATTCTGTAAGCTAAGTTTGGAGTTGTATTAGATAATAGTTTCATGCCACAACTCCTTTGTAACTAAATGTTTTTTCCATAATGAGTATGTAATATTGTAGAATCTTTTTCTATCAACAAAACTTCTTCTAAACTTTTTTATAGTTACTTTGTTTATGTTGCCTAAATATTTGTAGTTAATCATTATCCAACCAATATTTCTATCGTGTCTAATATACAACTTTTTTATGTATTGAATAATGTATGGCCTCATTATTTCTACATCATACAAATCAGTAAATGAAAACTTTTTGAATCCAAAACTATAAGCATACAAATACGGAATTGCAAACAAACCATAAGATGAGCACAAGTCTTCAGGGCTAAGATTAAATTCATTTATCTTGTTTACCCAAACAGGACTTCTTGAAATGTAATAAGCATAATTGTAATGTGCATATTCTCTGAAATATTTATTACCGAAAGTTAATGCCTGTAATACTGTGAATAAGAAAGCAGGGTCAATTTCTTCAAAAGAAAATACTAAATCTTTCCAGTACCATGCTATACGTGATGGAACAACTTGTTCAGTATTACCGAATAACTCCTTCATTTAATACACACCTTCAAATATAAATAAATGTGGGAGGCACTAGATATGCCTCCCACGTTTACCTATGCAAACTCGATATTCTTTTTTTCAACTACAAGAAGCATTACAGTTTTAATCTCATTGTTATCCTTCATGGGTCTATCCTGAAAGAACGGAGTCATACTTAACTTCTCTCCATGTGTAGACGCTAACCCATTTGCGCTTGCTAATCCCTTTATTGCCTGATTAACTGCCATAGGGCCTATAGCCACCAAAGTGCAACATACCGAATTCTTTAACGCAACCGTAATTGCATTAGCGAGCTTCTTAACTTCTGTAGTGCTCTTTACTAAAAGTTCCTCAGTCATTGTAATACCCCCATTATAGTGTGATAAGTTTGCCTACAGGCTTTGCAGGATTAACCGAAAATATTACTATTGCAAATTCGTCATCTGTTGCTATTGCTACCCACTTTGCTTTTTTAGCACACTGAATAGCTAAATAAGTGAGTAGTATATCATAACACTCACAATTATTACACTGTAATACTACTCCTTGAGAAGCGTCTATATCTGGTAGCTGTATTTTAGAAAGCATAGAAACAGCAAAGTTATAAGAGGTGCTTATAGACAATAAATTAAATTCTTCATACGGAATAATACTGCACGGTAAGTCTAGCATTTGCATCACTCCCTGCCTGAATTGCTTTCCAAAAAGAGTAAGTGCTTGAATAGGGTAAATAGTTTTAGATACTGTTGCATAAATAGATTTTTTAGTTACAAAGTTTAATGAAGATTCTTTTATGGAAAACTGTTTTAATCTTACAGTTTCAAATACTTCAATTAAATTCTTTAGCCATATAGTGTGTATAAAAGTATCTACAGGGTAAAGAGAAACACTTGTGGTCACAGTGGCTTATTTTTTAAGCATCTTATTATAAAACTTATTACTATGTCTATTAAGCATAAGATACAAAAAAATAATATTGAGTATAGTAGCCAGTGTAAGAAATAGTGTTGGGTAATTACTGTTAGTAATCCCACTCGTTACATGCCTCCTAATCTGTTAACATTTTAGTGTTATCAAGTAGTTCCAAAGTTAATTGCTCTAGTTTAATCATTGCTTCATTCTTTACTTTATCGTAGTTATCCCCAGAAATACTAACCGTAGATTCGCACGAGCTGTAATTGATGTTTGGTATTGGGAGTTTAATTGCAAGTGATACTGTATATTTCCTAGGACTAGTTACTACTTCTATTCTCTCATCTTCCATGTTATAGCCTCCTTATGATTTTATGGCTCAGGAAGAGATACACTCCCTTATTTTTGGTGGGGATGGCCGGACTTGAACCGGCACGCTTTTACAAGCAAGAGATTTTAAGTCTCTGGTGTCTACCTATTCCACCACACCCCCAGTATAACACTTAATACTTTGCTTGTGGAATTACAATCCTATTGTCTTGCCTTTAATATACCAGAAAACATTTAAATTGTCAACACTATGGCTAGAAGACTTATCTCCTTTACCATATTTATCATACACTTCCTGTAATGTAGAAAAGCCTTTTTCATTTGTGTAATAAATAAAAGTTGTCATTAACGAATTCAATTTAGTGTCTATATACAGCATACATACTTCAGGAGTTTTAGCATACTCTTTTAGCATAAGGCTATAGAAGTCATCTTTAATTTCAATATTTAATTTGGTGTCTGTTGTAAATGGTATTGTAATTTGGTTCTGGTTAATTACAATATCTTTATATCTGAAAGGGTAAAAGAAATATCGTTTAGTAAACAGGTATTGATTACTTAAAGCTTTGATAGTATCTATGAATTTTTCTTTAGGTAATGAGCCACCACATGTATCTAGTTTCTTTTGCAATTCTTGATTCTTTATCTTGTTTCTGTAATTGAATAAAGAGATAACAGCTTTACTAGTTAAATCAGTAGTAGTATCATCAACTTTTTTAAGTGCTTTTGTGGCATCAATCTTAAACAATGAGTCTGATTTGTTATGCTGTAATCTTATTTTACTCAAATTAAAAAATGCTTTAAGTGCTTTGTCTGTTGTTTCTTTCAGGGTAGTACCCATTTCTGTGTAACCCTCTGTAAAATTAAGAGCATAAGTTAAAGCAATAATGTTTCCTGCATAAGACAAAGCGTTAATAAAATTAGACTTAGCAGGGGTAGTAATGGTTTGATAAGATTTCATATTTTTATTCCTCCTTCAGGGTATGAAATGAGTATACATGAAATTTTGTTTTTGTCAAGTTTTTATTGTATACATTTTTGCATATATATATATTAAGAAAACAGAAGAGCAATTATCTTAAACATAAATAAAGAACTCTTTCTTAAGATATGTAAATTATATGTTACTTCCTATATAGTATAAAAAGCTCTTTCTTAAAAGATTTAGTCTAATATATAATTAGTTAGATTAGAAAAAATTCAATTAAAATTCAAAAACTTCCAATAAGTTAAAAATTTTTGTTATAATAGAGTTAGAGAGTTAAAATTATGGGGGAATGAAGACATGAGTATGCAAGATAAGGATACCGTAAAGGCCCTTAAACTCGAAACAGCAATAGTTAATTTATATGAAACTATGTACGTAAAAATGCTAGCGGAAATTTCACGCACATTGTTTGAAACACATGGTGCTCTTGTGTCACATGACTATATCAAACAATTTATAGAAAGTCAAGTAGTTTCTAAAATGTCTGATGTATCCTTACTGGACGCTATGATAGCTGATTGTAGAAAAGAACTTTATAGTAATGATGGTGCTTTTAAACAGCTAGCACATGAGGATAAAATGGAGTACATGAGTATGATATTAAATATGCTTAGAACTAAACATAAAATAGTTGGTATTGATAAGGGTGCTGAAAATACTATTGATGCTGACGCCATTAAGTTACAGAATTCTTTAAAAAATGCAGGTATAGCGTTTGTTAAAGAGGCAGTAAAAATTGAAACTTCAAAGCCTGTTGTGGAGGGTATGGATGCTGACTAAAAGCATAACAGATATCTATGACCCTTCACTGTATACAGACTTTGTGGATGTGTTTGTACCCACATTTTTTAAGCATACTATAACACAAAGATTTCCAGATGCTACTGAACGTATCATAAAATCTCCACAGTTTCACAGGGATATAATTGATGACTTGAAAAAGTTGCCATTTAGACTGTTGGTATTAGCACCTAGAGGTACAGCTAAATCAACACTGGTTACTTTCTTATGGACATTATACAGCAGTCTTTACGGATTGTCAAGTTTTAAGATTATTGTATCTGATTCACACACAAAGGCAGCTAATTTTGTAAGCAGAATTAAAAGAGAAATAGAACAGAATACACTTCTTAAAAAAGTTTATAAAATTGAGATAATGGAGCCATGGACAAGAGATGAAATAGTATTTAATGTTAACTGGCTACCTGAAGATAGAAGGCGCATACGTATTGTAGCACGTGGATTAGGCCAATCATTAAGGGGCTATGTTGATGATGTTAGACCTGATGAGATAATACTTGATGATGTTGAAAGTGATTTAAATTGTGATACACATAAAAAAAGAGATGATAATGAGAATTGGTTTTGGGGGCAGGTTATTCCTGCACTAGACCCTGTTGTGGGAAGGCTGAATATTGTAGGCACAATAGTGCATTCAGATAGCTTATTAGCTAAATTGTATAACAATCCCCCAGAAGGCTGGGTTATAAACAGAATTGAATTATTAAATAAAGATGGCACTTCTGTATGGCCTGAAAGGTTTTCTGTGGAACGTATTCAACAGTTAAAAGATGAGTACATACGACAGGGAAGGCTTGCTAAGTTCTATATGGAATATTTTAATGACCCATCACACTCTGAAGTTAGGCCACTTGATGATAAGCGTATAAGAGAATATGACCCTTACAACTTGCAGGAGAATTTGCAGACTATTATTAGTGTTGATTTTGGTGCATCATTAAATATTATGAGTGACCCTGATTATTCTGTAGTTGTTGCAGTTTCATTTGATAACTATGGTAACTCTTTAATACGTAAATACATTAGAGAGCGTATGCCTATAAATGAAACCATTGATTACATTTATGATTTGTATAATGAGTTTAAGGCAGGGCTATTGGCATTAGAAACTTATGGTATGCAGAAGTCATTTTTGTATCTTATTGAACAGGCAGGAAAGGAACGTGGTGTGTATCTGAACATAGAAGAAATTTCACAGAAGATACAGAAGGAAAGAAAAATCATAACAATGTTACAGCCTAAGATAAATGCAGGTAAGTTCTTTATTTTACCTACAATGATTGAGTTAAGAGATGAAATATCAGCCTTCCCTAGAGGAAAGCATGATGATGTTATAGATGCTATAGCTAATGTTTATCTTGCTATGAGTAAAAAGGGTATGGTTATAGGTAAGCACCCTATAAACACAGAACCAATGTCAGGTTCAGTAGTACATTCCGGGCCTATTTACATGCCTTAGTGGGAGTTGATTAAATGAACTTGAAAGAGTTATCTAATACAGTTAAAGAAGTCATGGAGGAGTCTGTAGAGCCATTGTTATCTGATGGTACTAATAAAAAGCCTATCATAAGTGATGACATAGATAAAGAGGGTATACTTACTCCTGAAAATATTGAGATAACATCAGATGTTATTGGGGATGAAAGAGAACCTAGAGTTGGTGGGGATACACAGAACGAATTAGATGAAGAGGATATTTTAACTATTGTCTTAAAAGATATTGATAATTCAAAACAGTATCAAGCTAATTTTTCTAGTGTGTTTACTGAAAATTATAAGGCATATCATGCAATTATTGACAGCAGATTTAACAGGGCTAATAGAAGCACGTTTGTATCCAGTGATGTTATGGATACTATTGAGTGGATAATGCCTAGCCTTATGAGAATTTTTACAAGTACAGATGAAGTTGTTTTAATAAAGCCTATTGAAACTAATGATGTAACTAATTCAGAAGTTAATCAACAGTTACTTAATTACCAGTTTACTTGCAAGATGGAAGGGTTTACTAAGCTGTATGTTTGGATTAAAGATTCGTTAATATATGGTACAGGTGTTGTGAAAATAAACTGGGAAAACTTTTTTGATAAGGTTTCGTTTAAGTATGGTGATTTAACTGAAAATGAATTTAACTTATTAGTTGAGCAACCTAATATTTCTGTAGAAGCTTATGATGAATATGTGGCAACATCTATTGAATACAACACAGAAACAGAAAAAGAAACTACTGTATCTTATCCTATGTTTAAAAATGTTAAAGGATTTATAAAAAAGTTAACATATTCAGGCCCGTGGATTGAGAATATTCCTATTTCAAGTTTCTATATTGAAGCAGGTGCACGGTCAATTAGAGAAGCTAATTTTGTTGGGCATAGGGTTAAGCGTTCTATGGATTATCTGAGGCGTATGCAGAGAGATGGTATTTATCACAATGTAAATAATATTATCCCTAAAGCTGAGGGGGATGATGAAGAGAACAGGAAGTATTCTACCATTGAGAATGAAAATGAATCTATAGATGAGAGTTCTTACATACAGGAAACTCCCGGACGTGAGCGTGTATGGGTGTGGGAATGTTGGGTTAAACTGGATATAGACGGTGATGGGTTGCTTGAGAATGTACTTGTTACAGTAACTGAAGATACTCTATTACGTGTTGAAGAGAATCCATTTGACCATGGGGAAGCACCATTTGAAGCACTAGTTCCAATTATAGATACTCATAAGTTTTATGGTATTAGTTTAACTTCCTTGATAGTAGAGTTCCAGAGATTGAAGACTGCATTGTTTAGAAACATTTTTGATAATATAGCATTTGCAGTTAACTCATGGTATTTGGTGAGTAGGCATACTAATGTAGATGTTAATGCTCTTCAGAATGTAGGCCCCGGAGATGTTGTACTTACAGATGATATAGCTAATGTAAGGCGTATGGAGCCGGGTGGCGTTCCTAATTATATGGTTGGCTTAGCACAGATGCTTGAAGAGATGAAACAGCAGAGAACAGGTTTACCACGTATTGCACAGGGCTTATCTCCTGATGCAATTAGTGCTTCTGCTACAGCAGTAACAGCACAGATGAACAGTGGACAGCAGAGGATAGAGTTAATAGCTAGAGTTATGGCTGAAACAGGATGCAAGAGATTGTTTAGAAAGATGGTTTCATTGAATCAGCAGTTTATAGATAAGTCTTTTGTTATACGGGTATTAGATAAAGAACTTGAAATAACTCCTGATAATTTAGATGGTACATTTGATTTAATCGTTAATGTAGGGGTTGGTGGTGGTACTAGAGAACTTCAGCAACAGCAGATGATACAGCTCTTAAACATTACACCACAGCTTGCACAGTTTGGGTTAATTTCACCTAGTACTGTATATAATATTGTTGCTAAATTATTACAGTCTATGGGGTATAAGGATGTAGATGAATACTTAGTTAATCCTTCAACAGCACCACAGGGTGCACCTACTGCACAGCCGGGGATGCCTACTGCACAGCCGGGGATGCCTACTGCACCACAGGGTGCACCCTCTGCACAACCTAGTTTTGGGGGTGCTGTTCAGCCTAATGATGTAAGGGCTATAACACAGAATACACCTAAAGGTAATGCTTTTATGTAGTAATGATTAAGTTTGTTCCAATTACCATACAGGGTATGGTATAATAAGAAGTGGGAGTGATGCGTATGGAACATCAGAATACTACTTTGGATGCAATAGATTTATTTTCTGCATCATATCAGTTAACTACCTCAGGTATTTGGGGAACATTTAAGATGGTTTTAACTAGTATGTCAACAAGTTTTGAAAAGCAATTATTTGGAATAGAATCTTATGATAAAGAGTTAGACAGGAAAAGGTTAGTGTTATTTATTCAGAAACAGTTGCTGGATAAACTGGTAAAAGACATTGAGTCTTATTCCAGTGAATTCATAAATAGACAAATAAGTAAATCGTAACTCACAAACAAGTTAGAAGCATCTCAAAAGAGCACTGCTGTAAACACTTTGTGAGCAATGCGAAAAATTAGGAGGTAAGTGTATGCCTAAGAGAATTGGCGGGTTTATTGTTCCTGATGGTATGGAACTCCCGAAGGATGAATTGGAAGAGGAAACTACTGACGAAAGTACCTCTGAAGATTCCACACAAGAGGAAACCCATACTGAAAAGAATGATGAATTAACTGAAGAAGTTATTGAAGAAGTTACTGAAGAAGTTACTGAAGAAGCAACTGAAGATACTGTGGACAGTAAAAAAGAGCCAATAGCAATTCTTAATGTGTATGGTAAACAGGTTCCAGTTCAGACAATGGAAGAGCTTATTTCCTATGCACAGAGAGGCGTTGATTACGCTCAAAAACTTCACTTGTTAAAGCAGTGGAGAACAACTATTGAAGCAGTATCATATAATCCACAACTTAAAACATTAGTAGATAAGGTTATCAATGGTGAAGACATAAGTTCGTTTGTTAAAGGCAGTAAGGAAACACCATCGGATTCTGATACAACAGCAAACACTAGTGATACGGATTCAGAGGATGATGAAAACTTAGACTCAGGAGAATCATCTGCTACAGGGTTACGTGAAGCTCTAGAGGAAATTACAGATAAAAAGATTCAGAAGGCAATGTTACCATATATGGCACAGCTTCGTGAAAAAGAGTTACAGGATTATTTGAAAACTCTGGAAGCTAAAAATCCACAGCATCATAAGACTATTACACAGTTGATTTTAATGGCATTGCAGGATGATACAGTTCCTGCACCTATTAAAGAGGCTATTAAAACTGATAGAAATTTCTTTGAGAATATGTATTATCAAATCAAAGAGAAATTAGAACAGAATGAAAAAGCTACCACTAAAGTTCCTGAAGCAGTTACTGAAGAAGTTCCTGCGGAAACCACAAAGCAGATTGTTCTTGAAAAGAAACGGTCTGTGAGTAAGGTTCCAACTTTAGAGGGTGGTAAGGATAGCCAGACTATCTCAACTGTGGATAAGGTTTTAGCAGACGCTGATAAAATTTGGAATATGTCGCCTGATGAATTTAAGAATTTTGAAGTAAGAGCTAAACGTACTAAGTAGTAGAGGTATCTCCTAGTAATTATAGGAGTGATATAAATGGCTACTGGAACGACTACTCTCACACAGGTTCCTGCTGGTGTAGATGCTTATTACGATAGGAAACTTTTAGAGCGTGCAAGACCCCTTCTTGTTTTTAATATGTTTGGACAGACTCGCCCCCTTCCTCAGGGAAGTTCCAAAGTTATTAGATTCAGGAAGTATTCAGCACTTACTGTTGCGAGTTCAATTAGCGAGGGTGTAGCACCTGACGCTGACCAGTTAGCAGTAACTGATATTACGGCAACTGTTGTACAGTATGGTGCATTTGTTAAACTTACTGATGTTGTACAGATGGTTATTGAAGACAAGATTCTTAATGAGGCTATGGAACTGCTTTCTGACCAGATGGCTGATACTCTTGATGGTCTTACTTCTACGGTTCTTAAAGCAGGTTCTAATGTTGTTTATTCTAATGGTATTGAGAGAGTTACCCTTGCATCTAAGATTACATCTACTGCGTTTGAGTCTGCTATTAGGACTCTTAAGCGTAACAATGCAATGCCCTTTACGGAGATTGTAAAGTCTTCAACTGGTGTGGGTACTCTTCCGATTAGACCTGCATACTGGGCATTTGTTCACCCGGATTTAATCAAAGACCTTGAGTCACTTACAGACTTTACTTCTGTTGAGCGTTATGCTTCTCAGGGGCCTGTGCACGAGGGGGAGGTAGGCGCATATAAGAATATTCGCTTTATTTCTACCACTGTTGCACCCACAGCAGCCGCAGGTGGTGCAGTTTATGATGGTACTTATGTTAGTGATGAAACAACTAAAAATGATGTTTACCAGATTGTAATTATAGCTAAGAATGCTTATGGTATTACTGAGTTAGAACGTGCATCTGTTAGTTCCATTGTTAAGACTCCGGGGCCGCAGGATACCAGTAATCCTCTTGACCAGTACAGCACTGTTGGTTGGAAGGCATGGCATGTGGCAAAGATTCTTAATGATGCTTGGATGGTTCGTATAGAAACCTGTGCTACTGTCTAGTTGGATTAGGGGGAGTTTAATAGCTCCCCCTTTAAATAATTATGGAGGTGTAGTTTATGGGTAAAGAAAAATTAATAGCAGTTAAAGTTATACCAGTAGGGGATGACACACATTTTAATGAGAAGTTTCCTATTTATGTATCAGTAAATGGGAAGGAAGTTTTCATTAAGCCTAATACAAAAGTGTACTTAACTAAAGCACAGATTTCATGTATACAATTAGCTCTTATAGAAAGCCCTTCTGTTGGCGGTAGACCATCTGTTATTCAGCCACGGTTTCTTGTTCAGGATTTATTTGAAAACAATGAAGAGGAAACTAAATCTGAAGCTAAAGAATCTACTAAGTTACCAAAAAAAGCGTAACATATTCGATTATAAAAAAGCAGGTTACACTTACCTGTAACCTGTTTTATTTTTGGGGTGTGATATATTGTCAACTTTTAAGCAGATAGTAGAACGTATTAGAAGTGATTTGTCTGACCGCACTCCTGTGACTTTTCCTGATGAAGAGTTATTTAGGTATGTTATTGAAGGTGCTGATTTAGTATATAAGTATGTTGCACAGGCAGCTCCATCTTATCTTGCTGTTAAAACTACAGTTGCGATTGTAGAAGACGATTATGAATTAGCCTTTCCTACAGGAGGGCTATTTATTGATAGTGTCTGGATAATGAATTCAGATGATATATTTTATCCTACTGTCAGGGTAAATAAGAAGACAGTTATGGGTAATATAAATACTACAGGCATTCCTTACACATGGTCATTGTATAAGGATACACTTCTGTTTTCTCCTAAAGCTGATGATTCTTACACAGCAGTTATTTATTATGTACCTGCATATACAGCTCCTACTACATACACTACTGATATAGGAGTAGGGTCAGAGTTTGATATGCTTGTTACTGAGTACGCAATTATCAGGGCACACAATAGGAATATGAGACAGCCTATTATTGAACAGCAGTTTTTTAATATTAAATCTGAAACTATTAGACAGTTATTAAATAAGTATGGTGATGAAAAAATATCAATGGAAAAAACTATGTTCACAAATAATTATTATCCTGTGGATTGGTAACATGAAATTAAAATTTACTAACATTAGGGAAAGTCCTTACTTTGGAGATATGCGCCCATTCAGACAGTTTACATTTGCAGGTGGCATTAACTATAGTATGCTTCCTACAGGCATAGATTTTGAAAAGGAACTTATAGATTGTTCTAATGTGTTTGTTGGATTAGATAATGTATTAAGAGTTAGATATGGAACTACGGAGTGGTATGATTCAGAATCAGCTAAGTCAGTTAAAGGTATAGGCTCCTATGAAGGTAAACTTATCTATGCTACTAACAGTAAAGTAATTTTAGAAACTACTGAAATAGGTGCATGTTCTACAACAGGAACAGTTACCTTTCTAAATGCTAAAGGAAACATTTATATAATGGATGGCAGTACATTAAAACGCTATGATGGTACAACTCTTGAAGATGTTCCTAATGCGCCTACATGCAGATACGGTATCTATCATCATAATAGATTATGGGTAGTAGGAGATATAACTAATCCATCTAGGTTATGGGTATCAGGAGTTAATGATGATGAAGATTGGGGTTCAACTGGGTATGAGTTAGGTACTTATGTAGATATAGACCCATTTGATAATGCATCTATTACTGGAATAGGATTATGGTTTGATTCTATTATCATATTCAAGAACGCAGAAATGCCACGTGTATATAGGGTAGATGGATTACCAGCTGTGCTTGATTCAGAACTTTATCAGGCATCTAACCCTTTAACTGTAACTACTTTTATGGATATAAATAACAGTAGCATTAACGCTGACACTATACAAATGACACCAGCTGGATTGTTATTTATGGGAAGAGACGGTATCTACAGTTTAGGCTCTAAAGAGAATTCTATTGAGTTAGTTAGCCACAATATAAATAAAGAGTTAATGACAGGTTCATTTGCTAACACAACAGCAACAACAGCTTATTTTTCTGCTTATGGGTTATATGTTGTAGCCTCAGGAAGTGTAGCATTTGTATACAACATATTTAGTAAGGGATGGTTTAAGTGGGATTTTGATGAGTATACAATATCTTATGTAAGTGTTGTTGCAGGTAAGTTAGTGTTTGGAACTACAGCAGGTAAAGTATTTTATTGGAATACTGCTGTTGCTACAGATGATGGAGAGGACATTTTAGCAACTGTTGAAACTGGATATTATACATTTGATTCCATATCAATAGGAAAATATGTTAGTGAGGCATATATGATGATTGACCTTCCGTCATCAGGAGATGTTTACGTTACATTTAAACCAGATTATGCGCCTATATATGGAGTAGCTATGCAGTATTTATATAAAACAGATGGTACAACGGTAAAGCTTGAGGGGGATTCAATAGGGGGTCAAACTTCAAATGAAAGAAAATTTAAGTTATTAACAGAATCACTTGATGCAGGATTTGATGATGATACATTTGGGTTTGATACTTCTAACACATTAGGATTTGATGGTAGAGTTAATAAGCCTTACTTACAGAAATTAGCGGTAAATACACATTGCGTTAACATGGGATTAAAGATAGAGATAACAGGAATATTAGCAGCGTTACAGGAAATAGAGTTAATCTTTTACCCATTATCGAAAGCACCATAGTTAAGGGAGGTGATGTATTTTGGCAGAATATACAACGTCTTATGCAGCTTCATATGGAGAAAAACCTATAACAAGTACAAAATGGAATAATGCATTTGGTGAAGTGTTTGAAAAATTACATGATATTAGAACTTGTTATGTAGGTACAGCATTTCCCACAGGTGATGATATAGAAATAGGGGAACTTGTATACAGGTCTGATGAAACTAAGGTTTATGTATGTACTGCGGCTGATACTTTTACAGAGTTGCCTGTAGCTGCTCATACAGCTAGCCACACAGATGG
>Ga0307928_10000706_pt1 | contig 25194 bp, 32 predicted proteins | sample AceLakmetagen232_FD_201815 | JGI IMG/M metagenome (GOLD analysis project Ga0307928, IMG submission 201815) | Saline water microbial communities from Ace Lake, Antarctica - #232 | ecosystem: Environmental > Aquatic > Non-marine Saline and Alkaline > Saline | place: Antarctica: Ace Lake... | reverse complement strand
CCATTAGCTAATAAATTCTGAGCTGTAACGTCAGACGTTCCTGCACCTTCCTTATATGTAGTGGTGTTATCTGTTGAAGTTGTACCTCCAACACTTCCTACTAAATTTGCTGTGTTACTACCATCATCATTAACTGTACCATTTGAAATAGGAACTCTATTTTCTAATGTTGTATCTGCTGCTACTGGTGTTGTTAGTCCTAACCCCACACTAAATACTGATGGTATGTTATAATCTGGAACCGTCTTGTAAGTTCTATTAAGCATTACGTTTTTCCCCGTACTGGTGATTATTCCATCATTTGCCATTTTAATTCTCCTAATATGTATATGTTTTACTGTAAACTAATACAGGTGTACTTGCGTTATTTGTTCCTAACTTTGCTGTTCCTAATACTCCAGCAACTGGATGTCCTAATACGAAAGCACCATCTCCCCAAGGAACAGAACCACCCCAGATTCCTAGAACTGGATGTCCCCAGATCATTCCACCAATAGATGATTTGTAAACATTAATTGTTTTCCGTCTGAAATGTGCTGAGCGATCTAAACTGATAACGTGAGTTAAGACTCCAATGTCACCTTCAAGTTGTTTTTCTAACTCTCTAAGTTTATCAATAACGTCAACTTGCCATTCTGAAGTACGCCAAAGTTTATCACCAACTGAAATCTTGTCTCCTTTATATGGGAAACTCTTTTCTACACTTTGAATAAGAACTGCTCTGTTCTCTACGTTCTCGTTATCTATAATTACAATAGTCTCTCCAGAAACAACGTCAATAAGTGAATGCAATACTACTTCGTCACAACCAATAAATGGAGTGGAATATTTAACTAATAATGTGGACATCTTGTTCTCTGCGTCTTCAACTGTTTTCAAATCGTCAACCTTAAAGGTTTTCTTGAACTCTCCATAAGTAGAAATACTTACAACGTTCTTTCCAACAACTGGTGCTGGAATATTATATGAGTATCTAATCTCTACAAAGTCTGATGCACCTGGCGTGAAAGTTGTACTCCATTCAATAAGTTTGTTTTGTTTGTCAACGATATAATCAAAGGCGGTTGATGAGTTAATAATTCCTCCTACCTTTAATGTCGTTGGTGGATTAGCGTTATCAATAAATACCTTAACCGATACTGGTGTAAACAATGTTGGTGCTTGAGATGTAGTGAATCCAGTAGTAACTCCAATTTGCCCACTCTCAGTAGTTTCAACTTCTTGCTTAGCCCCTTTAACTGTAATATTGTTTGCTAGTTGAGTTGCATCATAAGACCAATTTAAAGTTTCGTTAATCTCTGTGCCTGTTGTTAATGTTCCATAACTTCCTAAGAATCCTTTTGGTTCAAAGTAAACTAATCCTGTACTTGCCTTATAATAAAACTGCCAATCAATTAAGTCTGCTAAGAATTGACACCTTTCATAAACGTCATCACCGTCACAAACGAACTTGGTAAGGTTAGGTAACGCTGAACTATCTTGTACTGAAACAGCACTTGCAATTAATGTTCCACCACCATAAGTGTTAATTAAATCCGTAAATATATCACTCACCACTCCTGCTTCTGTGTCGATGTTCTCATCATAAGATTTTGTTACACTCTCTTTAATTAAATCGATAAGTTTGTCTTTACAGAATATACTAAAAGTAACACCACCAGTCTTTTCTATCTCACTAATTTCACCATTAAATACAAACTCGTCAGTTGCAGTTGTGAAACCTCGTTTAATTGTTATTGTCTGACCAATAGTTGCTGTTAGAATACCAGCCACGTCTTGAGTTAATTCAACTTCAGCATCAGTAATTCCAGCAAATAGTTCGTCTTTAGTGCTCCACGATTTAATATAACTGGTAACGTCTACTCCGTTAATAATTACTTCGTGTAAAAGAACCATCTATTGTCCGCCCCGAACTCCTTGTACTAACTCTAAGGAATAATTTGCAGCAACTTCGCTTACATTCACTGACCAATCCCAATTAAAAGATTGTATAAACACATTAATACTTCCAGTCATGTCAGAAGTGAAAGGGATTACATTAGCTTGAAAACCATTAAGGTCAGCTTCTATTACATCTATTAATGCTTTAACTGCAGCTACTGTTGCTCCTGTAAAAGAACCAGACACACTTATTGTCTTTGTTGCCCCATTAAAATCAAACAACTTAGTTGCTGTACTGTCCTGTCTAGGTAAGGGGATTAATTCAATGTTAGCGTTTTTAATACTATTAATTGTTTCAACATTCCCCAAAGGGTTACTGTTTAATGTTGGTGCGGTCATTTTCTTCTACCTCCTCCTAAGAAGCTACTGCGTTTCCTAGAAAGTTCTCGTTTTTCATTTTTAACTTTGTTTTCTATAACAATATTTGGTAAGTCTTTTAATTTTTTAACAAGTTCATCGTATGTCATCTCTTTTACCATTTTATAAAAACACCGTCTTATAAGTTATTGTTCTTTCAATATTGGGTAAATCTTCAAGGTCCTTATTTAATGTTGCCGTTTTTCCTATTTCAACATCTATTTCTGTCCCTATCGCTTGAAAAGCAGGAATCATTGTATCATTCGCTGTTGAAACAGTGGCATTTCCTAACGACGAAATTGCACCTACCATACTTGTACTATCGCCACCTGTTGATTCACCAGTGTATGCATTTTTACTTCCGCCACCAGTCACTAATGATAAAAACCCTTCTTTCATTTTTGTCCAGAAAGGCATTGACCTAGCTTCTGCGTCTTTAGCAGCTTGTTCCGCCGTAAGTGGTATTGTACCAAACTGTGCATTCATTGCTTCAATATCTGCAAGCATTCCACTTTGGGAATCACCAAATATCCCACTTAATCCTGGTCCGTTTTCTCCTGAACCATAAGTTCCACCGCCAGGTGTGCTAGATTGTAACTCAGCAATTGTTGGTGCGTTTTCTATAAACTCCCTTTCACTTCTATCACTTAATATCTCGGTTTCACTTTTAGGTCTTATAATCATATCAATAAATGCTTCTGCTGTAAATCCATTATCAAACTTAGAATTCCTCAATCCTACTTTATCACTCCATTCAGCAAGTTTTGCCTGTGCTGTTGTTGCTGCTTCAAGTATTAATAATCCTGATAACACTAAAGGTATAGCTAATGCTGGACCAACTATTGCTGCCCCTGCAATTCCGATAACTGCTAAGAGACCAGAACTAAAGTTTGTGTGTCCAAACGCTTTAGCTAATACAAAAGCACCAAGACCAATCAATGCTGGAATCATTAAACCTACTCCCGCCATTCCTGCAACCGCAGTTGTTTCTAATCCAAACGCTGAACCAAGCATTGCACCTATAGAAGATATTCCACTTGCTAGGGCTGCTCCTCCTAATACTAATGTCCCTGCAACTGCCGCCGTTGCACCAGGATTCTCAGTTATAGCATTTTTAATTGCACTAATTAAACCACCATTAAGGTAATCTTCATAAAACTTAAATGCAATTCTGTTAAACTTTAACAACCAAGGTCTTAACAAAGTAGAAATAGTTTCACCAATAGGCATAAGTATCATCTTCATACCCATTCCAAACTCCTTCATGGTCGCAGCTAAATGTGGACTTGCTCTAACTAACGTAGCAATTCCTTTCGCAATACTACTTAACACGTCCGTTATTGGTATTGTAAGTTTATCTTTAATAGCAGAAAGCATACCAGTTCCACCACTAGATGAACTTCCACCTACTGCTCCAGCTACTCCACCACCTGTAGTGTCTAATACTAATTTAGCCTTAATTATTGGTTCTACCATTTTTTAGTTGTTGTCCCTGCCTTGCTTTTATTTTTATTTTTCAATTCATCAAACTTCTGTTTCTCTCCCCTGAAGTTTTCAAGTTGTAAAAATGAATTAATCATTGTGACATCCATTTCATCAACTTGTTGTGGGGTGAATCTATATTTGGTTGCAAACAGATTTTTAATTATATAATCGTCTGATACTCCATCACCAGTTAACTTTCCTCTGAAGACGGAGTCTCTAAGTTTTTTGTTTGTTCTCCATTCACAGTATTTAATTCCTGCATCTTGTTAAACAATAAATCGCCCATTCCTTGTTCTAAATCCCTAATCCCTTCTATTGTTTTTTCGAAAGGTGCGGTTTCAATACTTTTCAATAGTCTTTGTTCGTGTAATGTTACTTGGTCTAATTCAGTAACTCCTTTTACTACCGAGGTTGATTTCCGAACACAATCATTATTCTCTCCCCATTTAAGCTTTCTTAGGATAACGACTTCGTCTTTTCCTTCATATTGTATTTTTACTTCCATTTTTCTATATCTCCTTCACTCTTGTGAATGTAATAAATAAAAAAATAAATGGTCTAAACTAATGACCACCATCTAATTGGTATGTGAGCTGATCCGTCTGTTAATCCTGCTAATCCAAATCCAGCTACTGTTATTTCGATATAACCACCTTCTAATGGAATAGGTTCTGACCAACTTTCAAAGTAACAATTTTCTAAATCAACTGCTACAACTCTGTCACCTGCAGTAGATCCTTCTGCAATATCTAAACTAACTGCATAAGCTGTAACTGAACCTGCTGTTGCTGGTGCTGCTGCCGCCCCAAAGAATAAATCTCTTAATTCTAAAGGACTTAATGTGCTCGCAGTTGTGTCTAACTTCTTCCTAACAGTTAAAGTGAAATCGTATCTTCTAATTCCAGTAACTGGTTGTTGAATTAATCTACTACCTAATGCCCTATAAGACTGAACGTTATTAGCAATAGTCAATGCAAAACTTGTACACTGTAATTCATCTGAACCCACATTAACAGCTCCTTGTTGGAATACAAATACCTTATCAGTTGGTGCTGTGTAAGATAATACTGAAGTTCCAGTTGCAACTGTTTGACCAATGAAGTCTGCTGATGCTTTCAATACTTCACCCTGTGACGCTGTTAAAGTTAAGTTGTTTAGAACTACTCCTGCAACTGTAGTTTCGTCATCAGTCGTTCCTGCTTCAGTTCCAATCTCTAACGATAAACTCTTAATGTCAGTTGCTGTGTAACCAATGTTATCGAGTTCCTGTAATTCAAATGGGTCTGCTACTAATCCTGTTGAACCAGCCTTTGTTCCGATTGCGTACTGCATAAATGTAAAATCGTCAACGTCCCAATCAATACTTCCACTAACATCAAAGGGTCCTGTGAATGCTCCTGTTGCGTTACGTCCTTCTCCTAGACCTTGAGTCTTAAAGAAATTGTTCGTCATTGTTAAACTAACGTTTGTTACTCGTCCTACTCTATTAGCTACTAATGGTGTTCCAGTTCCGTAAGCGGACTCTTCTCCATAAACTACATAAGTATTATTTGGTGTGTGATATGCTATTGCCATTATTCTTTTTCCTCCTTCTTGGAAACCTTCTTTTTAGGTTTCACTTCTTTAAATATTATTTGTTCTTCTTTTTCGTCAACAAGTACAAAACTCATACCTCTTGGTTTAATCCATTTTTTAACCATTTTATAATCCCTCTCCAGCATTAAAAGCTCTGAATTGATATTCTACTGTCTGTCTAAATATCCCAAAACTTTCATCAAAAGGTATTGCAATGTTAGATATTTTTAATGGGTAAAATAATCCTTTACAAGTACCATCAGTTCTCCAATTAGTTCTGATTGCTTTAACAACTTGCCGAGCTAAATATTGACAACACTTCTTACCTTCAACAATGTTTACTGAAGTAGAAGTTATTGCTGTAGTATCATAAGAAGTAATATCTGCCGCCGCAAAGTTTAAGTTACCAGAACTGTAACTATACTCAACAGTCCCTGCAGCAAGTGTTGTGAAGTCTGCATCAGTGTTACGCTTAGTTACTTTAGTGAATGCTGTCCCCCCATGTTTAATGTTCAGAACAGTGTTTGGAATGTTAGTGTAAGTAAATCTATCAGAATTGGCAGTAGCACTCATAGTACCTAGTGCCTCATCAGTAGTTTGAACAGAATATTTTAATCTTTTTTTAGTTACTATATCTATCTGAAACATTATAGTCTCAAATTGTGTATCATCAAATATACCCATTGGTTCAGAAGATTCATCAAGTGTAGTTATTGAAATACGTGGGAATGAACAATCACCCAAATCATCTACTCTAGGAAAGTCAGGATATATCCATTGTCCATCTTTAGCAGCTCGATCTGTATTAATATCTGTAAGTTGATTCCTCAAGAAGTTCGTTAATACTCTATCTGGTTCCTGCTTGGCTTTCATAATAATCACTTGTCCATCTTAGACATTATATATAATAATTAAACTAGTATTTATTTAATACCTAAATTAAGCGTGTTTAACTGCCTTATCAATAATTTTGCTCATCTTATTTTGATTGTATAATACTCTACGGAACGGAGCGAAAGGGGACATACCCTTAGGCAATTCTTTTGCAGCCTTTCTACTTATATCTTTCTTTTTTGGGTCTAACTTCTCTGGAAATGAACTCAGACCGTAACTTTGCCAATAAGCGAAAGTACCATACTCTAAATACTGAGCATATTCAACACTACTAGATAATATCAACTCACCGTTTTTAACTTCCCACTTAATAGAGTTCTTGTATGCTCCACTATCTTGTAACTTCATATCAGCAATCTGTCGCTTAATACCCAATGCTACCTGTACACCAATGTTATTAAGTAAACTATCTTTAAACTCGTCCCAATTCGTTATAAGAATGTCTTGTCCATTGTATTTTATAATCATTGACTCTTATCTCCTGAATTAAGCAAACGTCTACATTTATAACTATAATGACAAACAGTTCCACCAAGTTCAGGAGCTTCAAACTGACCATAAATTTCCCACTGACTATTAGTTGTAGAATCTACTATGATGTCTTCGGGCTTAGGTAACACAGCTAAAGCATCTGGATAAATGTAAAGAACAGCATCACCAACATCCACCATACCAATATTCAAGAACTTCTCTTCTAAGTCGGGTCCAAATTGTAAATCTCCAATAAATTCAGTATCAGTAACTACAGTATCAACAAGTTGTCCAAAGCTATCAATTGACTCTTGAACAGTTCTTAATATTAAATCTCGACCAAAGATGTCCTTTATTGCATCCTTTAGTTTAGCAATATTAATCTTAGCGTGAGATGAACTTCTTGTCTTAACCATTTAAATTACCGCCACATCTGCTCTTTTCCCTATAGTCTTAAGTATCTCTTCAATTCTCTTTTTGAACTGTGAAATAACTTCTCTAATGTTAACATAAACTTCACCAATAGTTACTGACTTGCTTCCTAGTGTATAACTGGTAGCATCATCGTAAGAACCACCCGATAAATTAACATAAGCTTTTACTGAGGCCATTAAGGTACTCAGTTCAGAAATGTATCTTGGAGTTGTTTCTTCCCCATAGTAATAATCAATCCTAACATTATTTGTCCCATTAGGTACTTCTACGCCCATAAAGGCTAATACTCCATTGCTCCTGTAAGATATGTTCCTTGGCTCTAGCGGTAAGTAAACACTATCATGGATACTCATAGTTGCACAGATTGGATCTACGCTGTAATCGTCCGTTAACGCCCCCCTAATCCAATATAAAGTTTCACTGTTAATTGCATTCTTTGTCCAACCGTAAGGATAACTCCACACAAAACTACCACTTGCAGTAAATATACTAGCACCTGTTTCAACATCAGTCTCAGTTATATCTGCCCAAGCTGTCCCGTTCCAGTATTCCCAATCAATAGCAGTAGAACCAGTATCAACTCCAACAGTGCTAAGGTTAACATCTAACCCTAAGAAAGGAAATTCAGAACCAACATATACATAATCACCTGTAGCAGGACTACTGTCAAACAAAGTGAAAGGTGCTTCAGTGCTTGAGTTTACAGCATCCGTTTTATCTGTATATGCGGTGGTTCCGAGATCGTAATTAAAGAACTTCCCAATGTTCATAGGTACGTTCAAAAAGTAAACATGATCAATCTTAGTTATTTGCTGTTGTCTAAGTACAATAAAATCTGGTTCATCCCAGTCAGCAACGTAAGGGTGATCAGTAGTAGGATAGTTTAAAGGTTTTCTACCATTTCTGTATTCAGTGATTAATGCTGGTGTGTCCCATTTTCTACCAGTAATTAGGTCAATTTCAGAATCGGCTGTAGACAAGAATGCAGTAATTACCTCATCACTAAATATTTCAGTATAAGTATAACTAGCATATAATATGTTAGTTGATAATGCCGCTGTTCCTGCAACAGTTAATTCCACTCTACCTGATTCGTTATCTAATGTGTAATCTGTAGTTTCAACCAAAGCAGTCATTGAGTTTGACCCTGATGCTGCATATTGTAATGTGTAACTACCACTAATAATATTATCATGTGATATATCATAACTGGTTACTGTGTCATCACCAGTACCTAAAGCTTCATCAAGTACCCGTATTCCTAATCCGCTACTTTGAACGAATTGATAATTTGTGCTATAAGACATTTTAACTTAACCCCCTAAAACCATATTTACTATTATATCCATTTTCCTTTAATTCATCAATGATGCCTTGTCGCACTATATGATGATATTTAGTGTGTTCTGAACTTGAATTAAATAAATATAAGTTTTTAATATTGTTGTTTGTTTTATTACCATCAATATGATGAATACATTCTTCACTACTTAATATTCTCCTTAAATATTTTTCCATTACTACTTTATGTTCGTAAACTCTTTTACCATTAATATGAATAGTAGTATAACCATTTAATTGAATTTGTCTTCCACCTTTCCATTGTCCATTTAATTTTCCAATGTGTACACCCAGTGCAGAATTACTCATTTTTTGTTTACTTTTAATTGAATGTTTTTTATTAGACATCCCACTAGAATTAGTATCTGCATTATATGGTTTCCAATTATTCTTCCAACAGTCTCTAGAACAGTATTTGCTTGTTGTTCTTGGAAGTTCTTTTTCAATTTTACATCCATTGCAATATCCTTGTACCATATTATATCCTCCTAAGTTTGTGTAATGTCCTGTAACACTTGGAAAGTCCCAGATAAAACAGTATATACATTTGTTGTTGATTTATTTACTTGAACATCATAAGAGTAAGTTCCAGGAGTTATATTTGTGTTGGCTGCAGTTAAACCAAATACTCCCACTCCAGTTGCTGGTGATGCAATAACTGCTGTCGTTTGTAACGCTGCTGAAGCATCTGCCGCATTTGGATCTTTCTTAACTGTGATGGTCATCGTGTAATCTGTTAAGTCTAACACACTTCCATCCGTATCATAAACTGTAACAGTAATATCTCTTGTGTCCCCTCTAAAAAGTTTTATTTCGTTTGTCATTTTAATTTAGTATTTTCCAATCTGCTGAATTAGTTGTTCCAGTAGATATGTAAACTTTTCCTCCTGCTGTGTCTGTATAAATATCTCCAAGTTTTGCTGGTGTTGAACTTGGTGCTGCTGTTCCTGTTGATAGGCTAGGATAACGGTTATCATAACCATAAATATCACCATAAGCAGCCCAGTTGAGAGTACATCCAAATGAGTCTGGTACATCAAGAACAACAGAATAATCAGCAAATACATTCAGTGGTGTTCCACCAGACACACCCCACACTTGACTGATAGGTTGTTCAGCATAAGAATTTACACCAAAAAAGAATATACCTACTGCATAATCTATAATCTCGTGGTCAAAAGTTTTAAATGAATAAAATTTTGAACGACTAGTTATACTTATAGGAATATTTCCGTGACCATTTCCATCAAGTTGCAGTGGCATTGCAATCTCTAATGCACTATCACGACTAAAAATGAAAGCACTTGTACCATAGGTTGCATCTAAAACAGATTCATAAGTAGATAAAAATGAGTCATCTAATTTAACAAAACAATATCCTGCCCCAGAAAAATCGTATCTATGTCCTGTCATTCTCACGTTACTTGAAATCTTCACAATACAACTATCAAGCATTCTAATTCCAATAGTAGCATTTGAGGAATAACCATTAAAAGTTAATGTACTTGCTCCATTCAAAGATTTTAATACTGAAAAGTTTCCCATATTAACAGCATACTTGTAACTATCAAACTGGCAATATTGAAGGTCTATTCTTGAGCCAGACATCACAATACATTGACTTGTATTCTTGAAATTGATACCGGATACAGATAATTCAATGTTTGGATTTTCATGTCTGAACATTGTTCTTCCAGTTGTAGGATTTGCATCATCTCCATCAAATACCACATTCGTAGGAGTAGATGTATTGCCGATAATTTCCCAATCGCCTTGTGCATAAGCAGGAATAGTCATCCAATCTGCTGCAGGATTAGGTGTAGTATAAGTACCATCCGCAATATTACCTGTAATAGTACCATCTGTTCTATAAAGTGCCATCTCATTGATAAGTTTTACCGGAGTTGCCCAAGGAGAACCTATTGAACCATCACCTGTAGTATCATTCCCAGCAGTTGTAATGTAAAGGTCAACATCACCAGAAGTAAAGTTAAAATCTCCAGTTCCTGTAACTGCCAATTCTGCAAGAGTTTTAGTTCCAGTAGTTGGATCCGTAAAAGTTAGATTTGTACCATCAGAATCAATATAATAGGTGGCACCATCAACTATAAACCTTGAAGATAAGATAGTGTATGCTCCTAAATCTACATTAGTTGTTGCACCTGTGTACGGGACGAAAGCTGTTGGGTTCAAGACGAAAGTCTCCACAATTGATCCTGTAACTTCTGTTGTTGTAACATTTCCTGTGATTGCATCTGCACTAACCTTTCCTGATAACTTAACATCATCAACAGTTGCTTTAACTGAGCTAGAACTAACTTGGCCACTATTTTCCAATACTGTAATCTTTCCGTTAACATCTGTCATCTTAATTTACTGCTGCTTGAACATACCAGCCAAGCATCAAAACTAATACGGTGGATATTCCATATAACCACTTCTTATGCCACCTTACTGTACCGTTTGTTAATTTAACATGGTTTTCAACATCTATTAATTTATTACAAGCCAAACTTAACTTATCATAAATGTCTTGGTTAGTAATCTTAATAAATGTCTTACCTGCCATTTTTAACATCTAAATTATGTACCAATTGTTACTATCAGTGTAGATAGTTATACTGTCATAGTTTCCACTGATGACTGCTGTGTCTTGTCCATCAATTCCTTCTGCACCTTCAGTATCAATAGTAATGTTATTGGTTCCTGCTAAACCACCAGCATCTTTAATAACAATAACTCTGCCTTCAACCATTTGTGCCGTTGGTAAAGTTATACTTGTTACTGCCGCAGTAGATGTGTAAACTACGTGAATAATATCATCTGTTGGTAATACATCATAAGTGGCTGCATTAAGAGAAGACATCCCTCTAATTCTCCCACCAAATGTTTTCAATGTTCCATCATCATACAGTCTTAACTTTTCAGAACCGTTATTATTGGTAAAAATCATATCTGCACTTGTATTTTCACCTGCACCTGCAGCATTAGTAGCAACTCTCATTCCATATTTTACTTGTTGCGATTCTGTAGTATCTACATCCCATGCTTGACCATTAAAAATTAATGGTATGCTTTCTTGTTCTTGAGTTCCGACAGTTGCGTCTGAAAAATATTCAATATCAATTCCATGTCTAGAAAATCTCATAAATCTAAAATCATTATTGTCATCAAAATATTCTAAACTCATATACCCATACGCGTTATGACTATTATCTCCATCTTCACCTTCTGCAAATAACCAAAATCCTCCATTTTCTGCAGCAGCAGTATCTGTGTTCCAAGCAGAAATTGGTAAATATAAAGATAAACCTTGACTTTCATCATCTGCTTCTGTAGCCACTCCACTCTTATTTAACACTAATGCTCCGGTTTCACCGTCATCAATATTTGATGTCAAATTAAATATATAATTACCTGCATTTAAATCTCCAGTGCCCGACGCATCAGATGATTTGAAGAGAATATCTTTTCCGTGTCCAGATCCGTCTACTGCTGTGTTTTCAAATGTTAAATCATTATTTGCTTGTGTATTTTGTATTTTTAAAATATCAATTATGTCAGTTGCAACTAATGGAGATAAAACTCCACTTGCGCTTTTCCAAAAGTTTGAATTCATGCCACCCATTTTAGTTCACCTACTTATATCCTGCACTTAGAGTGATTGTTGCACCCGGTGCGCCATTTCCTGTTGGCGTTGCTGTTACAGCATATGTAATTGCTGTTGCAAAGTCCATTACTATTTTATCGTCATACATTGCTGCTGCACATACAGGGATAACATATTTTGGTTTTGTTGTTCCTACTGTTACTGAACCTGCTGCTACATCGAATAGTTGAACATAAATTTTAGCTACGTCTGCGTTGTCTACAGATAATCTTACTAAAGTTCCTGGGCTTGCTGTAAGTACTTGTGCTGTCTCGTCTGCATCTTCATCCAATAAAGTTGTGAAATCTCCATCTTGAACTTTCATTGCAGTTTCAATAGCATCAAATCTAGAAGTACTTCTATAAACTATTTCAAATTCATCTAATGCTGCTGGCACTGGGTATCCTGTTGTTTGATTTGCTGCTACTAAAAGAATACTTGTATTCCCAACAGTTGCTCCTTTTGTATTGTAAATCCAACCTTGAGTTTTATTTTCAAACTTAATAATATCTGCAAGTGCTAAACCTGCTACAGAATCGAAACCTACTGTTAATACTCCAGTACCTAAATTTGTAGTTGTAACATAATAATCGTGTCCTGTTGCTGTTTGTACCACAACATCTGTTGATGAGGATCCATCAACCACAGTAACCATTCTACCATGTGCGTCTAATCTTACAAATGCAAAGTCACCGTTTGATAATGTTGGTGCTGAACTAGAATAATAACCTGCAATAACTCCACCGTAAGCTGTGTTAATTAAATTTTCTGCAGCTGTCTTATTATCTTCGACTAGACTGCTAAACTTTCTATCATTTAATGCCATTTTCGTTTCCTCTAATTAATTATTTAAGGCTGGTATTAGGTTTCCCTCGCCTGTGATTGTGAATATAAAAATAAAAAAAAAGAATAGATAATTCTATTCGTATATTGTTCTACTGATTTTCTCGTAACCAATAAGTACACTTCTTGCTGCTCCCATTAATGCTTGAACTCCAATGTATGGAATTAAGTCAATATCATTAGTTAGTGCAGTAGTTGAATGTACTAAAACATCATCAATGTAGAAGTGTGCTTTTCTATCTGAATCAATTTCAATTCTAAACAAATATACTGTTGCCCCTGAAACTGTTACTCCTGAGTCAGTTGTAGTATCTACTCCAGCAATTGAAGTAATACATTGCCAGTTAGTGTCTGGTACGTCTGTATCATACCTGAAATAAACCTGGTTATCATCAGTTGCAATAGTTGGATCTTGAGTCAGCTTTAAACCTGCCCATAACAAAGTCGTTAATACTGCAGTATCTGTTTTAATCGCTGCTTCCCATATAACTTGGTTTTCAGTTCCCCATAACGTGTTAGTCCAAGCTGTTTGCTTAGTATCTAAATGTGGACATATATAAGCTGAATCGTTATCTGCGGTATCTGTTGTTAAAGTAATTCCTGCTACAGTAGTTGAAAATGTTACTAATGCAGTGGTCATATTATCTCCTGCTACTTCAAAATCTTTATTAGCTACATTTCTTGCTGTAGTGATTGTAACGTTACTTGCATTTGTTGCATCTGCATTATCAAACGCTGCTGTAAGAACTGCATTTAATGCTGGTGTTTGTTTGAAAAATTCTTCTAAATAAAATCTGCTTGGTTCTCTAATAAAGTGTCCAACTGTTTGAACTTTCTTTTTAAACTTCCAATTCCTTGTTTCTAATGTTGGTATTCCATGTGCCATTTTGTTTTCCTCCTAATCGGGTAATAAAAATAAAAAAAATAAGGATGTTAATCCCTATGCTGTGTAAACTTGTGCACTTAAACCTTTTACAACAATAGTGTAAACATGGTCTGTAGTACTACCTGCTGCATCAATTGTGATAACATTTGTAGCTGGTGCGATAGTTCCTGTTACAGTATCTCCAGTGTCTTTATCATAAGCGAAAACTGATAAAACATTGTAATCTGGTACATACGTTGAAACATCAATAGTGTCCGCACTATCTGCTGTAGCTGGAGTAACAATGATTAACTCCATTACGTCACCTTCAAGTTTTTTGTAAATTGTGCAATTTGCAATTCCTATATCTGCCATTTTTTCTTATCCTCCTAAATTAGTCCGTACCGTTGAACCATAGCACTTTCAAAGTTAACAACCATAGTTCCGTACCACTTAATCATGTACTTCTGGCTATCATTTACTTTTCCAAACTCTTCATAAGTATAATCCTGTAGAACAGCTAAGAAAAGATATCTAGTGTCTAAGTAAATTATTCTACGAGATGCTGCAGTAGTTGGCATATATCTGTCCTTAATAAACAAAATTCCATCAAACATGAATGCGTCAGGAATACCAAAATCCATACTTCCGCTTGGTCTTTCTACGTTTCTCTGGAAGTCCATTAACAAGCCTTTAATATAATTGTGAGTATATCCATCAGTTACTGCTAAATCAATTAAACCGTTAGCTTCAAAGGAAGTGTTCAAGTCTTCTCTGATTTCTTCTAGAGTAACAGCTGCACCACTGTTGTCAGTCGTGTTAGTTGTAATAGTTTGAATTAAACCGTTGAAAGTTAAAGGGTTAGTAGTAGCGTTACCATTAACAATTGTGTTTTCTAATGCTTCGTTCATACTAGTAGTTTTTACTCTAAGATCTTCTGCCATCAAGTTAATGATAGTTTGAGATGCGTTTGCAATACCAGTAACTCTTCCAACTGCGTATAAGAACTTCATTGCTGCCGTTCCTGTAGTTCGAGTGTCAACTTGATCTGCTAAGGATGCGTCCTCGCCCATAAACTCTGCTCCTGCTTTTGCAGTTAACATATTATAAACATAACTTCTTCCTCTGATTGCTCGTCTAGGTAATAATTTAACTAAAGGTGTTTCCCTAACAGTTTTGTCAACAATACTTGCGTCAACAAATGGAGGTAACATACTATAGCCAGTGTAAGTTCCACCAACGTCGCTATCCATACTTGGTGCTTTAGCCACCATTTCTTTCTTTAAATCTTCACCAATCTGTGCTCTCTTATCAATTCCCTGCATAGGTGCATAATAAGTTTGTTCTTCTGCGATATTAGCAACTCCAAAGCATTTATCAAAAACATAACCTGCTTCAGCATTACCCATTCCCATATTATCGAATGCCATTTTATTTTCTTCCTCCGTACTTTAACTCTAACATTTTTTCAACAGTTAATGGTTCATTATCCATCACAACATTTTTGTTGATTGGACCATCAATAGTTGGTAAGTTGATAGAGTGTTTTTCAATTTCCGCTAACTTCTTCTCTAGTTCTGCGATTTTTAAATCCTTAGCTGTGTCTACTTCAGCTTGAGGGTCCACTTCTGGTTTTTCCTCTTCTTTTACTTCTTCTTCAACCTTAGGTTCTTCTTTAACTTCAACTGCTGGTTCTTCTACTTTAGGTTCTTCTACAACAGCTTCAACTTTAGGTTCTTCTACTACAGGTTCTACTACAGGAGTATCTTTAATAATTTCTTCACTCATTTTAATTTCCTCCGTTACGTCTAAATCGAATCCCTTAGCAACGTGGCCAAAAGAAGCGTTACGATTTGATTGAATAGGAACCCACGTCGCCTCTACTAATTCAGCGTCTGTGAATACTTTATACATTTTACCTTTAATCTCTCTGTTCTCTGATGCTAATGGTATAGCTCCAATAGAGATACCTGGGTTAAGACCTTTCTCAATAGCCTCTTCAACTTGATTCTTGATCTGTGCAGCTAATGGGTTTGCCTCTTTACTGAAAAACCATGGGTTAGCTACTAATGCTGAATGTGTACCTTTCTCAACAGATTTAAGATTGTCCCAACCACCTACCCAAGACTGCATTTTGTTTTCGTGGTTAGCTAGTGCCTTCAGAACTTTATTGTCACTTGCCCACTTTTGAACTAACTCTTTGCTCATAAATTCATTATCTCGATCCATTGATGAATCTGATAGAATACCAACAAAATCTCCGTTAAGACCTTTTGTTACTGGCATCCATGCTTTTATTTTTTCTTCCATATATATCTCCTAATATCTATTCTAGTATTTATTTAATACCTAATCCTTGAGTACCGGCTCGATGTCACACCTGCAGTTATGAACAATCATATTACTCACTACGTACGTGTGGTCGTCCTCTACTTCTATGTTAAATACATCAACATTTTCAACAAATTCTTTTTTTATATCGTTAACTTTGTAACACTGATTTTCTATTACTGAATGACATTTACTACAAAGAGTGATTAAATTGTCTAAATCGTTATTTTGTGTTGATTTGTAAGGCTCATAATGATGTACTTGTAAAAATGTGTTTGAACCACAAAGTTGACACATGTTATTATCACGTTCTCTCACTTCCTGTCTTATCTTTTTCCAATCAAAACCTCTATCTGCACTTCCATAACCTCTGTATCTTCCATCAACATAATTCCACGGTCTTTTACCAAACATACCATTTAATTTTCCTAAGTGACTATTTCTCATCTTTTCTCTATAAGCATCTGTTTGCATCGATTCTCTTAATTTATCTCTTGATTCTTCGTCGTTTAACCAGTTGTGTTCTTTTTGTTTTTTATGAGATTTTAATCTTGCTTTTATTCCAGTTTCAAATCTGTCACGCACACCGTTCCTATATTCATAATCCAGTTGGCACGAAGCATTACAATAACAATTTCCTTTCATCACTCTGGCTCTTGCTCTTTCAAGTACAGTCCCACAGTTTTTGCATATTGTTTTCATTTTTTAACACCCAGTACAAAATCATTTTTTGTTATGTCTTGTGCTTCTTTCCATCCAGTGTTTGTTAATATCGGATGATTAGCAGTACATTTCAATATTCCTTTAGATGTTTGTATACTGTAAATAAAACCCGTATATTTATTTTTGAATGTTGTTATTACTCTTCTTTCTCTATTTTTGTGTGTTGTTACAATATCCCCTTTTTTAATATCCTCTATGTTAATTTGTTTTTTGGCACACTTTACTTTTTGTCCTTTTACAAAACAGTTCGGATGACTCGGAGGTTGTGTCCCTTGCCAATGTTTAGCCTTTCCACTCTCAACATAACTAACTTCAAAATAACTGTCTAATGGTATTTCCTTACCATGCAATGCACTGCAAAGATTTGATGTTCTACTATCATCAATAGCATCCCACTTTAATCCACTTACTATGTTTGTCCGTTTGTAAGCATCAATCTGTGAAGCGTTACGCATTCTGTTAGTTTCAGTTCGTGCAATCTTCATAGCTCTCCCGTCAGTAACTTTGCCGTTAATCTCTCCACCAGTATATTTGTTCATAATTGTCTTAACGTTATTCTTGATGTCAGTTAGGCTATCTCTATCACTAATAGACTTGCTAACCATCTCTCTAATCTCTACACGGACATCGTCAGCAACGCCCTTAATGCCTGACCACTCTTTACCGTCAATGTAAAACCCGTCAAGTTGTCTGTTAGCTTCGTGAGTTACCTGTTGGTCAAAGTTAATTCCAACTCCAATATCAACACCAAGTTTCTTCTCTGCTGTATTAATACCATCCTTTAATGTAACCGATATAACTGACTTTAATTGTGTAAAGAAGTCTGATGTGTTAACTGAATTAAACAGTCCTCTAATAAAGTCACCAATAGTCTTTTCAATAAGTTCATAATCTTTAGAAATAATCTCATCACCTAGCGTCTTATCAATAAATGATAATATATCTTTCTCCCACTTAGCAAACTTCTTAGATAAAAACTCATCATAGTTCATTACTTCAGGAGTGTCATCTTCAGTAAACTCTTTAATTGTTTCATTTATAAAGGATTTAGAACTTTTTTTTTGACGATCTCTTTCTTCTTTCTTATCGTCACGGTCCTTAGGATTGTCTCGAGGATTATCTTCCTTCTTATCCTTAGAATCGTCCTTATCTTCAAACGCACCATTCTCTGCCATCTGTTCCTGCATAGCCATAGCCATCGGTTTATCTCCCCACTCTACTGGGTCCATACCTTCCATCTTACGCACTTCATTAATAGTGATAACGTTAGCTGTAAGTTTGGTCATTGTCTGTTCGTGTTTAATCTTCTCAGCAGCGTCATCTTCAGGGAACCATTTGAACTTGATATCGTCGTGTCCAACAATCTCAGGAATAATCTCTCTGTTAATCTTATCAGAAATAAGTTTTAAATAAGGTTTGATAGCGTTCTTGATAGTAACTCGTTCCTGAGATTCGCCAGTAGATTTAGTACTGTTCTCATAAAATCCTACTTCCTGTGGTGATAGTCCATAAGCACCAAAGATAACGTGAAAGTACCACTTCTGACCTTCTAACCAATCCATATCTTTATTAGACTGTGATAATGGTGTGAATGCAGCTTCTGAATTGTGAAATATTAACTTGTGTGGTTTGCCTTTAACTTCTTTCTCCCAAGCAAACTTAAATCTCTCTAACGATTCTTGTTCCATTGGGATGCTAACGATTCCGTCAGGTACAGCGTTATTCTTAAAGAACTCTTTATTATACCTATCACTCTGTATCATTAACTCTACTACTTGTTGAATAGATTGTAACGGCGACCAACCATAAGGGTAGTGATCTGTATTAGTTCCGACCTTACCATAAATTATATCTGTACGTTTAAAGTACTTAGGTTGATTTCTTGGGAACTTGTAAGAGTATTGGAAAAACCCATTAACTAACCCGTGTTCCTCAACATCAAATAAGAATTTAGCACCATCATAAGCAAACAATTCAACTAACTCACCAGAACCGTTACGACCTTTATAAATAACTCCCGCATCTAAATCAAGAACGTCATCCATAAACATTCCCCATACTTCCCAGAATGTTTGTCCCATACGATTAGGCTGTTCCAATAAGGTTTTTACTTTTAGAATGTCCTCTTCGTACTGAGTCTCGTTCTCTTCATCCTCGTTAATAATATCCCACTCAATTGTCATCAACTGTTTCTTAATAGCTGCCTTAACCATCTGCACCCAGGGTGCTTTTGCATACTGTCTAAGTTCATAGTAGTCAACTTTTCTAGGCATCCCTAGTTTAGCAGTCCAGAACCACGTTGGTAAAAACGGCATATTGTTAGTTCGTGCCGTAGAACTAGCATCGAATAACCTGACATCTTTAGCTAAGATTGACCTAGCTTTTGTATAAATTTCTTTAAATCCCATTATCGTAAGGTGTGAGTGAGTATAAAAACCCATAAGGGGTGGTTGACTACCCCTTTAGGGAAAAAGAGGTGATTGATGAGTTTATTTAATATTAATAGCTCTTCTAGTATTTATTTAATACCTAAAAATCAACCAAAGAAATAGGAAAACGACTTACCTCTTAACCCGTGAGCAGCACAAGCAAGAGCGTCAACTAAGTCATCATGACCACCATCGCTGTGATGTAATTTAATGTTACCTGATGCTGTTGTTTCATATCTGAAATCTTTTAATTGATATATAAGTTTCTTGTGATCAGGTATTTTAAGTTTGCCCTGTTCCATTAACACTTTCAAGTTAGAAAATATGTCCTCTTTAGTTCTTACAGTAAATGTCAGACCAATAACAATGTCATAATCGTCTAACTTCTGATTGTAATTAGTCTGCGATAATTGTTTGGGTGAGTTGAGCTTCTTAGACAATACATCTACTACCCCAGCGCCCAATCCTGTCTGATCACATATAATCTTCTTGAAGTGAAACTTGTTGTGTAAGAATAAAATATAATCTATCGCTTGGTCCATTGTGTTCTTAGGCACTTCTTTGATGAATACTACTTTGTGTGGTGTACCTTCTTCAATGATAATGTAGCAAGAACTATCCTCTCCCATACGTGCTAAATCCGCTCCTAGTATCAATGCCATTATATCTCACTCAACATTGCATATTCTGTTATACAACTCTCAATAAGTTTGTGTCCAAAAAATGCATCTTCATCAGCTATAAATTGTGCCTCATATTCAGTACTGAACTCTAAACTGGTACACTGTAATCTTTGTTCATCAATAAACTCTTGAGTAAAATGATTAACCTTAACTGCATCTTCCCAAGTGTACCGATGACTAATATAATTGTCATCTTCTTGAAAACTACGATAGAAATGGTTCATACCAAACGGTGTACTGATTTTAATTATCTTACCTTGCGTTGATGCTATCATTGGCAACAATACTTGGTTAACAATCCCGTCCTTAACAAACGCTGCCTCTTCTAAGATTAACACATTAGCAGTCATACCTCTAATGTTATCACCAGTATCACCGCACGGATAAGCTGATATTCTACATTTGTTCTTCATCATCATACCACGCTGAGTACTAGACTCAACCTCAGAACCTATTGGAGCATTCTGTACATGATTCCTAATCTTTTCAAACAGTTCCCCTGCTTGTCTATCAGTTGGTCCAACGATAATTATGTGTCCACCTGGATTCTTTAACGCTTCAACAACTGCTAGAATTGAGATAGTAAGTGACTTACCTGTCTGTCTACAGAAAGCACCGACTACTCGTTGTTTGTTCATACAGTCGTGTAAGAATTTAAGTTGGTACATATACAGCTCGAATCCAAACATAGACTTAATCAGTTTTTTCAGGTCGTATTTCGGCATCTTGTAACATATCACTCCAGTTGATTATGTGGTGTGTGTTGGTTGTTGTTAATTTATCACCGTGTGCAAACCTTGACCAATCCTTCTTCATATTAACTAACATAGGAATAAGTTTAGGTTCTGTTTCTGCCATCTCTTCAATAGTGTCTAAATGTTTAAACCAGTCCGCTGAAGTGAAGTCTCTACTTGACAACATTAACATTACTTTAGTGGCTACCTTTTGACTAACACCGAATCTTTTCCAAGTTGCTATTGTTTGTGAAAGACGCTGTTTCTCTGTATAATTCTTACCACCTTTACGTCCTGCTTCAATAGCTATTCTATTGTTATTAAATGTCTTATTTGGGTAAGGCATTTTCCCTCTTTTCCTTCAATACTGTACCACCTGGTGGTTTATAACAAGGTCTACAAAACTTTGAATGTTTGCTACCTTGATATATTTGTTCACATCTATGACACTTTTTCAGTGACATTTATATTTTGTCAAACTCCCTTCTAATCTCAACAAATACTGGATGGTCTGCATTAAGTTCGAACTCTGTACAAATCTCAGCAATGATTTTGTTACGTTTAACCATTTGAACATCTTTGTCAGCTCTGTCATATCCTGCTGCTGCTTTTAATCCGCTAATTTTAGCTTTAACTTCAGTTCTAAGTTTGTCAAGTGCCGGTGCGATTGCTTCTGTCCAGCTCTGTTCTAGTTCCACAAGAGTCTTAACATTATTATTAAGCGTATCTAATTCCTGTTCGAACTTGTTAGCTTTAATAGATGTGTCAAGTTGGTCACGTTGAGTGTTAAGTGTAGTTTGTTCTTGCCTTAACTTCTGTAACTCTTGTACTGCTTCAATAGAACCCATAATCTTGGTAATAGTTTGCTTTACAACTACTGTTTCATTAACTGCACTAACATTAAATTCATTCTTAATTTCCATTTTCTATAACCTCGTGTATTTTTTGGTTGGTAAATATTATTGACGGTCCTTTCTTCTTCATCTCTTTTCTGAATATTTTTGCAAACCTATATATATCTTCTTTCTCTGAATTCGGAAAAGAAATAATATAGCTTTTAGTCTTATCAAACTCAGTAACTCCTGACTTTATTTCAATATTAGGAGTTTTTAACCACTTCTTAACTTCGCTTATTATGCTCATTTTTCGCTCATCCTCTCGTTTAGTTTCTTTAACTCACCAATGATCATAATCTGCCTTAGTCCTTCTGGGCTCATATAAGTTAACCTTGAATCGTTTCTTAGTATCCCATATTGATGTAACGCCATTTCAAAATGATCATCAGTACAATTAAGTTTATACAATATAATCTTAGCATTTCTGTTACCCGTAATAGTCTTGCTTTCCAGATCATGATGTTCTGAAAGTTTCTTTGTTGCTCGTGATGTTGCTTGAAAGCTTCTATTAAGAATATCAGCAACCTCTTTTATTGATAAGAACGATCCAGGGTTATCCTTAAATACCCTTAAAACATCATCTTGTCCCATTTTAACCTCTTTCAATTGTGCTTACTTTATTCACATAAACCACGTCAGGTTTTTATTATTTTATTAATTTATCAAAATGTTCAATGATGTACCTAATCCTTGTTTCTGATGTCTTGATGTAACTTGGCCAATGTAAGTTAGCAAATTCAGTTTTTGTTAAATCCATTACAGCAATCATTGTTCTTTTCGTCATAGTAAACAGATATTATAACTTATATATAAGTGTTTCTATTCCATCTTTTCCCAAAAAGTTTTTCCCTTTTCCCTATACTAACGTATAGGGAAAAGAGGAAAAGTTACTTTTTTTTGGCTTTTTTTTCACCTACAGGAATCATCGGGAATAGTTAGACGCTGATTTAAGCTTAAATGACTAACTATTCCCAACTATTCCTGCGTTTCCCGATTCCCAATCGGGAATAGTTTTTCCCGATCGCCATCGGGAAAACTATAATGGTATATATATTGGAGTATAACAATATTTATAAACGACATCGTATTTACAAATTCAACACAAATCATTTACGAGGTGTATTAAAATGAGTGAAACAGATGTTGTATTTAAACGAAAACTGAGAGACATTGGTAATGTTCTTGGCACTTCAATTCCTACTGAACTCATAGATTTTATGGGAGCAGAGAAGAATGACCTATTATTAATGACTGCTCGGATTGGTAAGTCCGGAAAAGGTGTTTGTATATGGAAAGGTGACCAAGATGAGCAAGGACTATCTGAATAATTATCTCAAACCCTTCATCGGGAGGATAGTCGTTGCCAACCAATTTGATTTATGGAAACAAAAAAGAGATGACTATCTATATAATGGTAAACCCACAACTAAGAGACTTCGTAACATTTTACCTAACGAAATCATCTTAGAGTTTGACTTCACTGAAAAAGGCAATGATAACTACGATAAGGCTAAAGAACACGCTGAACGTTGGCATAAACACTCAAGAGAATATCTTGACAAACACAAAATAGGTTACCACGTTACTGACCACGATGGGAAATCACCTCACATCAGATTCCAGATTTACGGGCTAGACATTCTTCCAAGTTATGTTCGTTCTATCTATAAAGAGAAGTTCGTTGGTAAACTCCTTAAAGAAATAGGGTTCAAATCTGAACTGGTCTTACCAGATAGAGGGTTATTGATTAAACCTAATTCTCTGATCTCAATGGAGTATCAACCACACTTTAAGACTAAATACAACGATGCAATAGAGGAAATCACACACATTAGTGATAATCCACAACTATTACCTAACCCTAAAGACATACTAATAATTCAAGAGTCGTTTAAGAAGGAATCAACGCCAAAAACACAAATTAACATTAAAGATGTCAACCAAGAAAACCTGTTGAAATGGTTCCAAGATTACTATAAAGAAGGCAAGATGAACGATACAGACCTTGCTTTCTTTGGAATGTGTAAGAGAAGTGGACTTACTGAACCTGAAGCAAGAGCTGTTTATCAAACAATTATTACAAAACTTGGTCATGAATTTAGTTATAAACGAGAACGACGATTAATTTCAACATACGAGAGTGATAATGCTGCTGTTTACGCATACCTAAAGAGTGATGATTTGCTTGACAATCGCTGTACAGAACTTTATGATTGTTTTAAGGTGTTTGATAAGTCTTTGATTTCAGCAGAAGATATTATGAATATGGACATACCACCTATCGAGTGGGACATTGAAGGGTTGGTTACTACTAACGGATATCATTTCTTAGCAGGGTTAGCAGGGAAGTTCAAAACCTACTTAGGATTCTTTATGGCTAGAGCATTCATTACTGGAGAAGATTTCTTAGGAAGGAAAGTTAAGGTAAGGAGAGTCTTGTTGGTAGATGAGGAATCGAGGGAACGGACACTTAAAGAACGTACAGGTAAAGTTCTTTCTGACCTAACTCCAACACAACGTCACAACTTTAAATACTCTATAAGTAAAGGAATCAAGTTTGATGAGAAGCACGTGGCTCAACTAGAAGAGGATATTAAGAACTCAAGAGCCGAAGTGGTTATTATGGATAGTTTTGCACGATTCTTTGTTGGGAACGAGAACTCGGCAGATGATGTCAAGAAATCGTTTCAGTTGCTTAAACCAATGATGGAAAAGTATGGTTGTTCCTTTATAATTATTCACCATTTCAATAAGGGTGACGGGTCAGATATGAACTCTTTACGAGGTAGTTCCGACCTAGCAGCACAATGTGATACCATAATGGTTATCAAAGAAGATTTTAAAGACAATTATAGTTTATGGTTGGCAAAAAATCGTCACGGAGAAAAAGGAGACAAGATTAAGTTTAGAACTATGGGCTCATCAGACAATAAAAGATTATCAATTACCTTTATTGGAGAAGTGTCACAAATACAGGTGTCGGCAGAGGACAGAAACGCTAAAATATTCTATAATCACCTAGTTTCTGAAGAATATGAGAGTTTTTCACTTAATGGTAATTCTGACAAGTTCCATAAGAAGTTAGGGTTTAGTAAGAATGTTTTGTATAAGGCAAGAGATATGTTGATTAAAGAAGGTAAACTAGAAAGTGAAGGTAAGGGCATCTATAAAGTTGTCCAAGACGACTTTATATTTGAGGAGGTAAAATGAAATCAACCTGTGGTTATTGTAACGGTGAGTATAAACAATACAGAACAAATCAAGTGTGTTGTTCCTGTAGTTGTAGACAAAAACTTTATCGGAAAAACAACCCCGAACGAGTAAAGGAGTGGGAAAAGACAAAACAATATACACATCGAAAAGAAATAATCAAACGACAGAAAGAATATCTCAACAAAAACTACAAAAAAATAATCCAATATAAAGACAATTGGTATAAAGAAAACAGGGAGAGAATACTGAAAAAAAAACAAGACATTAATGCTCTTAAACCAAAACAAAAATATCGAACACCTATAGAAAACAGAATTGTGAATAATTGT
>Ga0307928_10000704_pt1 | contig 25207 bp, 21 predicted proteins | sample AceLakmetagen232_FD_201815 | JGI IMG/M metagenome (GOLD analysis project Ga0307928, IMG submission 201815) | Saline water microbial communities from Ace Lake, Antarctica - #232 | ecosystem: Environmental > Aquatic > Non-marine Saline and Alkaline > Saline | place: Antarctica: Ace Lake... | reverse complement strand
ATTTTAGAATCACTAGAAGCCGCGGCCATGTTTTTAGATATTTCTCCGAGTTCTCTCATTTTTTCTACATCAAACTTAGAAAGCGCATCGCCCAACTTCAAAACCCCAGATGCCATCTTATCGAGAGCTTCCGCCCCCATTGACAAGGCCTCTGAAAGAGGTATAAGTACAAATGATAACGCCATCAATGACATTAACATCATTGCAAATCCTAATAATATAAGAGGATTAGCAAACATTAGTCCAGCTAAAGCTAATCCTAACAATGCTGGAATTAGGTCTAATAAACCCATAGCAATTCCTGCAATATTAGAAACATCAACACCTTGTATTTTTTGAAGTGCTGTCGCTAACATTAACATAGCCCCCCCAAACATAAGCAGTCCAAACGCCACAGAGACTAAAATTCCAATACCAATCAGAAGTGCTACTCCAAGTAACGGATTCATAAATAAAAACCCTAACCCCATCAATCCAAATATAACAGCGGTTAAGACAACAATACCCGCCAATACTTTACCCCAATCTACTCCAGACATTATAAGAGCTGCAATAGAAAATGGTATAAGCGCGGCACCCATCACAAGCATTGCTAGAGACATTTTCATGACACTATCCATTTTAATACCCTTCGCAGCTTTAGACATAATACTAAAACTAAAAGCGAGCCCCACAATAGCTGCAGCCATAGCCAACAGAATAAGAGGGTCTCCGCCCATTGCGCCAAATGCAGCTGCAATAAGAGCTAACGAGCCGCCAACCATAAGAAGTGTTAATGCAAATGTGGCAGCACCTTTTAATATTTGCCCTGAATTTTTACCAAAACTCTTCAACCCAGCAGCTAAATTCTGCATAAACTGTCTAAGTCCAGTTCCAGCTGAAACTTTCTTTGTTTTCTGAGCCGTATCAGCAATAACCGAAGCACCTCCTGTTTTTGCTCCTTTTTCTATAAATGTACTTTTCGCCCCTGCTCCAATTTTACCCATAAGGCCTCCACTGCCAAGACTGCTAATACCCTTCGCCAAACCTGATACACCAGAGGCTATTTTACCTATTGCCTTGCTTTTTGCTAAAAGTAATAATGCAACAGTTAAACCACCTATCCACATTCCGACATCAGTTTTCAACACACTTGTTAATTGTTGTACAACCCAGCCAAGCGCTTCAAGAACAGGTTGAAATATGGTAAATAAATTTATTAAACTTTCTGTGAAAGCTTTTAAACTTTGTTTAAAATCTGTATTTTCTCTAGCTTGGTCTTCTAACCTCTTAGCTTCTACCTCTTGCTCATCCATAGCGGACTTGATTTGCGTATCAGTAAGATTTTGTAAGTCAGAAATACTCTTAGCTCCAAACATATTATCTCCTTTGATAACCCATTCGCCTTTTTCTGTGTCAAATTCCATAGCATCTGAAATTTGAGCCTTCACAGCATCAGGGTCTAAACCATCAATGTTAAACATCTCTTCTGGGAAGGCACTTAATTTTTTATTATCCTCTGCATTTTTTTGAATCATTTTCTGGAGAGAATCTAATTCCATTCCTGTTGCCTCTGAAACTATTTGTAATCTATCAATATCAACAGCATCAAATTCATATTGACCTGTCTCTTTATTAAATCTTCCAACATCCTCGCCCATAGAGGTTAATATTTTACCAAGTTCCTCAGGACCTTTTCTAGCTGAGGCTAATAAATCCATTGGATTTATATTTGCAAATGAACCGCCTGCAAGTTGTAATTCAGCAGCCATTTCCATAGCACCCTCTATTTGACGAGCTTTCTTAGCTACATTAAATATTTCATCAACCTCGAATCTTAATCTCTCGGCCATTGCCGTCATCTTAGCTAAACTTTCTACGCCACCAGTAAAACCAAATGTACGCATTTTCTCTAAATTTCTAGAAAGACTTTCAATCACCTTTTTAGTTGAAACTCCGAATCTCTTAGCTTCAACATTTGCACCTGCCATAGCATCTTTCACATCTTTAGAAGAGGCTCCAGCACGCATCATTTCACCCGCTATTATTGTAACAGACTCAGATGATGCACCAGTCGCCTTGCTAATAGCAACAAAATCTTCGGCAGCTCCAGCAATCAAATCAAAATCAACACTTCTAAGCTCGTCGCTCAATCTTTCCATCATATCCCCAGTTTGCTCAACAGTCATTCCAAACTCAGCTGATTTAACCGTAAGCTCTGTCATCTTAGCCGCGTTGTTTACCATATCAATACCCGTGTTCTGCTGAACCTTATGGAGCATTGTATCAAACTCAAACATTTTATCTATAATTTGTTTTTGCAAATTTTTTCCGATTGCTTTAAGTCCTTTTCCGAGACTAAACACTGATTTGTTAGTCTCTTGCATATTTTGTTCAAACTCCTTAGATTTTCCAACCAGGTCAGTATAATCTCTCATTTGCTCTCCGAGAGCAGTATTCTGTTGGTCAATAGCAGCTAATATTTGTTCTCTTTCAATTGATGATACTTTTTCAAGCAGTGCTGGCATTTCTCTATTTTTAAGAGCTATTGCTGTCTTCGCACGCAATTCATCATCTATGATAGATTTAAGTCCCTCGTGGTCTTCTAATATATCTTCTAATGCTTTTTTATTAAGGTCATTCTGTTCTGCAATATCCTCATAGCCAATTTTAATTTTATTAACTATCTCTTCATTTTCTCCCAAAGAAATTCCCTGTGTAGTTAATTCATTCTTAATCGCCTCCATTGAACCTGTGGTCATTTGGGCTGCTTGGTATAACTTTTGCATTTGAGCGTCGCTAATAGAATCCATAGCACCCCCAATACTCTCTTTCATTCTATCTGCTATACTTAGAGCTCCAGCATCAATAGCTTTTAATTGTGTATCATATTTTTGAGCAAAATTATCATATGCATCTCCAAGACCTTGGTTTATTTCCTTGGCAGCGCTAGCAATTTCTCCTTTTAATTGCTGCCACATTCCTATTTGGTCTTGAATATCTTGAGGAGTTTTTGCAACTTTATCAAAAAATTCTGAGCCAGACACGTCCGTAAACAATGAGGTTATACTATTAAAATTCGCCTCGAATGCCGCGGTTGCCTTGGTTATGCCCTGTTGAGTAGTCAACAACTTCTTTGCTGCTGTTGAAGCTCTTTCATAAGCACCTGGGTCTATTTTTCCGTCTGCCATATAATAAAAATGTTTTCTTATAAATAATAAAGAAAATTTTTTTATTATAAAGTAAAAAAGGTTCGAAATTTTCGAACCTTTTTAAAGTAAATATAAAGATAGAGAATTAAAATTTATTTTGCACCACTCTTCAACCAGTCAAGACCTTCTTTGTTACCCATTGTACCTAACTTGGCATTAAGATAATTAATAGTAAACTGTGTATTTTCATTTCCTCCATTATTTGCAATAACACCATCTACCCATGCGGTCTTAGCAAACATTTCAGTACCCTCTTTATTACCTACGGTGCCCATAGTAGCATCACGGTAATCTAAAGTTGATTTAAGATTGCCAAGCCCATTATATTTTGAGCTTTGCCCGTCCATCGCTCCCATTAGTCCTGCTTCTCTACTTGTAAATATTGGTAATGGCCCTGAGTTATGAGTCATCATAACATAAATCCCAAGAAAAAACATGCATACTGCAATTAAAATTGGAACTAACATTGCTAACCCCGCAGCGTTAAACGCTTCATCCGACGTGTATCCTAAACCTTGAAATGTGGATTCAGCCCATTTTATAATGTCATTGTGATAAATACAAGCTATTAATCCTATTGCTGATAATACTAAACCTTTTAAAAATCTCATAATTTTATAATTTTATAATTTTAATTCCTAACTCTATATTCTATTACGAAAATTAAAATTTTTTGTTGCAGATTTTCTAAGATTTGTTTCCACCCCCAGAGTCAGGAGTTGGCATATTCCTGTATTGGGTAGGTATACAACCGTACATTGTTATTGTAAACGGTGAAGCAAACGGTGGAACAGTAGGGTTTTCTGGATAGTGAGGGTTAAATGGCCATACTGGCGTTTTATCAATTTCTCTCTCAATTATTTTCTCAATAATCTCTTCATTCAAATCAACCTCTTTTGATTTTTCTGTTATCTCATCTACAATTTCTTCAATAGGTTTAGTTTCTTTGTTAACACCTGCCAAATATCCCTGTAGCCAAAATATAAATTCTTTCGCGTTCATAAAAATTTTTTTACAAATATACAATTTATTAATCTATATATCAAATTATTACTGTTTAAGTTTCCCAGACTTTTTCAATTTTTCTTTCTCAGCATATTGCTTAGCCAATTCATCTTCTGTTGATGTTCCCTGTGCAGTTTGTGTTACATCTGGAACCATATTCTGCTGAGACGCCTCAGGTATCTCTAAATAATTTCTAAGTGCAATTGTAAATCTATCTTTCTCATTAGACCAATTAACAACATAATCAAAAAAACCTGCTAAATAATTGAGTAGTTCCATAGTTTTCCCATCAACTCTCTCTTTTGCCCCTGGTTGATTATTAAACAAAGATTTTAAAGAATCGTGAGCATAATATCCATCTACACCACTTTCTTTTAATCTTTTCAACATGCCAGGTATAACATTATCAAACAAATCTTTTTGATAAGTATCGATTGATTGCCTATGAAGTTTACCTTGAATAGTTGGAATATTTAGATTTATCCCTAATTTCATCCTAGCCAATTCAGGACTTTTCTTTAATGGGAATACGTACACATTTTGTTTAACGTATTGATGTATTTGTTGAACGTGTATTGAATTTATTTTTTTAATTTTTATTATACCTGGCAACTCATAAGATTTGCCCACCTGAATAAAATTATAAGCTGCAAAATTATTTCTAATAGTATCCCATTTTAAACTTGCAGAGCTTTCTTTAGGAAAGATGTTAAAACTGAAAATAGAATCCTTCTCGTTAATTCTTCTTGTAAGTTGAAACCCCGCTTCTGAGCGCATACCCTTATTTAGGACTAAGTAATATCCAACTGGTATTTTAACGAGTTCTACACCCTTATATCCCGTAGGGGTCTCTATTAGGTCTTTGTTTCCAAAAATTCCCTCTTTATTATCTTTATATGTGCCAGAAACAAAGGATATTGGCAAAACCTTAGGAGCATGGTCTGCAACATTCTCTTTTCCGTACCCATTATTCTCCGCCTGATATGCTCCACCTAAAAATCTTCCACCTAAAAATCTAGATATATGTGAAATTGTATCTTGAAATTTGTTTGGTTTACAATCACCGTCTAACCAATCGCCACAGAAGACAATTTTATTTGATGCGAGTGATAGATATCTACATGAATATTTTCCATCTAATAACCACTTCCAAGGACCATTCCAATTAGGAGAATTAACAATACTTTCTATTGAAGCATGTAAAAACATATATTCAACTGGGTTTCCGTTTATTGAGAATTGATTTCCTCCACGATGTATTATGGGAGATGTATTTTGACCTTTTCCTACCACACTCTTAGCAACATTCTTAACTCCAGCTGCCGCCCTACCTACTCTACTAGCTTCATCGATTCGTTCAAACGCTTTTTTATTACCTCCTTGGATTTCTTCTAATTTTTTTATATGGTCTTTCATGGGAAAAATTTTATTATAAATAGGTAAATAAATTTTACAAGCCAGAAATTTTTGGAGTTCCTGATGGTCTATAACCGCTGCCTGATTTACCCTTAGCTGCCGCCGAATTCTCAGCAGCGCTTTGTTTATCAACCTCTTTTTTTATTCTCCGAATATGCCACTTCCTAACAAACACTGGCATATTTACAGAATCTTGATATGTGATACCTTTTCCATAATAAGTAATTAGAAAACATTCTTCCATGATATTTTCCTTGTAACTTTCTGGCAAAGATATAAAATTATACCCCAAAGAAATTTTATGTTTTGACTCCTCAGAGCAATATGGACAAATAAATGTAGTCTCTTCTCTTACTCCAACCTCATTATCTTTGATGACCTCATTCAACTCATCTGCAATAGACTTTGGAAGCGAATTTACCATCTTACGAATCCTTTCCTTATCAGTATGCCCATTCATAGATTTAATTGTATTGAGCATTTTAATTGTACGTTCTTTTTTAATCTTAATCTCCTTCTGACCGTCGTTGTAGATTATATAATTTTTTTCGTCGTCATCATCTTCCTGGTCAATATAATGACCAAAAGTTATAGGTTTTAACCTAACATCAAACTTTTTTTCACCTGTATCAATAAGAACTTCAAACTCTCCATTATTATTTGGATAGCTCGCATTTTCTCTAAAATCAAGCTGAGATAAATAAAATTCATAGTCACTTTCTCTTTTGCAGAAAGGACAAACAACTGGAAGTTCTACTTTATCTCCAAAAGCTGTAGAGCGTAGAAAAATAAGAAGTGCTTGAAAATCACTGAGCAATAAATCTCGAGATTGGACATCTTCATCTATGATAAGATTATCCAAAACCATTTCAATTCCAATTCCAGATTCAACCAAAAAAATATCTGTCAGCACATGCTCTTCATGTGCCGTTAGATATTTTATTAAAATTCTTTTCTTTTTGTTTGAATAAAATTTTCCCTGGGAAGGTAAATTTATAACACTAAACTGCCTAGTTAAGTCAAACTTTTTTTTCTTTGGCAATTTCTCAGCATTTTTTGCTACATCATAAACACCTTCTAAAATTTCGTCTTTGCTCTTGTCAAGTAAATCCTCTACGATTTTTTTATATTCTTCGTTATCAGGCATTAACTATTAAATATCAGCATTCGGATAAAATAATCTGTAATTTAAAGGAACATCATCTTCGTAAGTGTAGCCACAATTCTTGCAACAGAAATTATAACTAAAGTCTACTCCAGGAGCAATTTCTCTAACATATTTTCTAAAATGAACAGAGTCTAACATCGGCATTACAGAAACAAGTCTAGATATATAAGTTTTATCCTTGTTGCCTTCAACCTCCATTATCTGCATTTTATACCTATCGGTAACAGATGTGGAAATTTTATAGCTACTACCTTTTCTTCTTACTCCACCTTTAGTAGATTTAGACAATTTGTTCTCATCAGAACCACGTAAGAATCTAAATTTAATATTCTTCTTGATTGTTGGGAGAAAAAATTCATACCAGCCATTTGAATCTGGCTCATGCTCTAATTTTTTAAGGGAAAGTTTTGATAGGTCGATGTCTGGTTCATAATCTTCTTTACAAGAAGGACACCCTATAGGACCTGGATTATATTCATCTCCAAGACCTGTTCTTCTAAGGTGAATAAGAACAGCATTTCTGTCACCAATTAACATATCATCTGCCTTTAAAGTTTTATCAATAATTGATACTTGCAATAAAGCATCTAGAACTTTACCGCTTTTTAACAATTCTGGAGAAAATAAAACATCATCTTCCTCAGCAGTTAAATATTTTATCTCTACGGTTTTTTGCCCATTATTAAAAACTCCCAACGACGGTAATTCAATATTATCCGTTGGTGTTAGGAACTCTTCATCTAAAAATTCATTTGGAACTTGTTGTTTTTTAGGCTCTTGCTTTCCAATCCTAATTTTGTTTTCTTCGTTTTTACTATTATCTTCCATGATTCACTAAAATTTTTTGTTCTGTAATTTTAAATATAGACAAAAAAAAAAGTAAAGTCAATGAAAAAAAAATTAAACTGGAACAGAGGGTGCTTCTGGCGGCTCAACTGCTGTACTTTCAGCTGCATCTTGAGTTTGTTGCATCTCACTATTTGCTTGTTGTAGCTGTTGTATAAACTCTTTGGATTGGTCTAAGCTCTTAGAAAATTTATCAAATTTTCTTTCAGAATTTTCCCAGGCTGATTGGTCAGCTCTTTTTATAGCAATATTTTTTGCGTTGACATCTTTAAAATCATTTCCCGCTACCCTTTGAGAAGATGCGGTTCTCAACTCTGCCTTAGCTTTGTCAGCCATAGATTTCAAATATTCTTTTTGGTCTTTTTCGTAATCATCGAAAAATTCTATATTATCTCCAAGTTCCCCCTCAATATCATCCTCAAATATTCTGCCAATATGCTCCTGGACTACTTTTCTAATTAAATCTTCTTGTTTCATCTACAAAGTCTTTTAAAGCGTTCTTTTACTTGTTCATAATTATTTTTCAAATCATTTTCCCAAACCCTCTCCAATTGATATCCTAGACCTCTTGCTAACATATCTTTATATTTATCATTCTTTATATTTCTTTTCTGCATCTTATTCATTTCCTCAAACAGTTCGGGGTTGCCGTGGAAATAATCTCCATCAACTTCAATGATTATATTGTAATCTGGCAAAAAGAAATCATAAATCTTAAGTCGAATTATCTTTTGTGATTCACATGTTATATTTAATTCTTCCATAAGTTTGACAAACTCGGCCTCAGGCCATGTCATTTTTTTTGACATCCTGCTCGCTTGTCTTTTGACATACTTCTTTTTCTCGAGTAGCGTTCTGGGTCTTTTTATCCTTTTTTTTGCCATTTTCTATAAATAATGTAAAAAAAGGCAAGTTTCTCAAAAAAGATTATTATTTATATTTGAAATGGTTTTTATAAAAATTTCTTAGTTATGGATGGATTAAATGAATTAGGTCAAACTTTTGGTATATGGGGAACCATAGCTCTTTTTATCATCTATGTAACTCAACAAATCATAAGAGATTTAATTAAAGCAAAAAAAGGTAAACGAGAGAGAGAAAGTCTCGAAGAATTTAAACAATATATATATAGACACCTTGATGAAATTTCACGAGTAAACTCTGAAACATTAAAATATTTAAAATTTTCCACACTTAAATATACTGACAACGTGAGTGAATCACAAGCAAGAGTTGTGGCTAATTACGCGTTTAATATGGCTCAGGCTGATATTATCAACTATCTTACAAAAATAAGTGATGAAAATCACATAGCAGGAAATGAGCGAGAAATATCTGCAAAAATAAGAGCTTTTATATCTAATAGGTTTAGTAAAGATGCTTTGGCGCTCAAAGAATTTAAATTCAACGGAAAAGAAATGTCAGAGTCTCTCCATGAAGAGTGGAAAGATTATACAATTGAGCAAGCTCTCGACATTACTCTAAAAGAAAAAGGTCATAATGTATTAGTTAGTACTATGACAAACGCTTTTGATGGTTTTAAAATGGAATATTTAGGACTTCTGTTTTAGGTTTTTTTTCCGCATTCATAAAAAATTTATACCAATAATCCACATCTTTATTACCCCTAGCTATCTTATCAGCTAATCTGGTAAAAGGGTTTCCTCGATGAACACGTTTAATATCACAAGTTATCCTAGATTGCATTGCAATTAGTTCTTTCCAAAGGTCTTGATTTAAAACTTCTGTACCTAAATGTGTTTTCCAACCATTTGACGCCCATTTCCCTACCCAGTCTTCATTTACACCATTGGCAACATATGAGCTATCTGTACAAATAATACAATTTGCTCCAACTGGATAATGATTCAAGATATATTTCATAGCTTTAATAATAGCCATCATTTCCATTCTATTATTAGTAGTATCTTCCTCAGAATCGTAATCATGAGCAATTTTTTCTTCATTCTCGATAACTACAAAAGCCCAACCACCATTTGCATCTCTTGATTTGCTTCCGTTATGCTTACAATGCCCATCAGTATAAATTTGAATTTCTTTTTCCATGTCTTGACTTTTAATAGGGACGATTTCTAACTCCACAATACTCCGTTGCCTTAATTCGCTTTACTCTCATTGTGAATCTCCAAAGACGTCCCAAGTCTACAGTATCCACATATTCAACGCCACGCCAATGACACAACGCATATGTTTTAATTCTTTCTTTCACCTGTTCTAATGTTGGCATCTCCACTCCCATATAATTTTCAAGGGTCTTCTTGGTAATTCCATTAGGTATATTTACCCACGGTTTTGGAAATGTCATAAACATATAACCATCCAACATTAATAAAAATACATCTGGAAGCATTTTTAATGGAAAACCATAGGGGTCGATATCAATAACATCATAAACTCGTTTCTCTGCAATTAACCTGTGAAAATGACTATAACTATCGCCAGTCTTCAAATTATCCTTATCATAAACCTCTAATGCGCCCTTATTCCTTTTTATTCGCTTTTTATCTATTTGGCCTATGAAAGTTTCACCATCTCCAATATAATCTTGATATATTTTTGTTAGATTTCCACCCCCCGCAAAAAGCTCTAATATTTTCAAATCAGATTTTCCCTCAAGAAATTCTTGAACTTGTCTTATTTTTTCATCTGGATGGTGAACCTCAGGACTATTTTCACGTTGTTTTTTTCTAACAACATCATGTCTAATCGCCCTGTATGTTTTATCTTTTTCACACATGACTTTATTTTTTAGGTATTAAATATTCTAATACAATATCCCAATTCGGAAATTGAGGTGTTCCAAACTTAATGTGTTCCCAGGTCGGCTTATTTCTTCCTGGCTGGTCAAAATCATCTATAAGATAATCTCCGACAACTTTAGTCTTATCGGTACTCATAATTAAATTATCACACTCTTTAAAACCCAAATGTTCTTCAACCCAAATTCTTTTTTCTGTATATGACATAGGATTCCATACAGATGGTTTTGTTAAAATGTCCACATGGAAATGTTCTTTCAACTTCCAATAAGCCTTTATAGCTCCAGGCACAGATTCCAATCTCTCAAAAAACTTATGTTGACATTGTGGATAGATAATTCCTGGTTCTTTTTTCAAATGCCTCTCGTAAGACTTTGTAAAATCACATAAAACATTATCCATATCAATTAATACGGTTTCCTTTTTTTTCTTAAAGCTTATACGCCTTTTAATCGGACTAATCATTCCCATTATTTTATCCTCCCGAATTGTGCCTTTCTGGCAAAGTTAACAAACCCTTTTTGGTTTTTCATAAACTGAGATACATATATGCCGCCCCTTTCAAGTTTAGATTCTATCTTGTTGCAGAATGGTGAAAATGCTCTCATAGTTCTATGGGATATTCCATCCCCCATTTTTATTTCAATATATTTTTTACCCTTCTGTGTTAATTTCTCAAAAAAAGAATCAACAACAAAAAAGTAATAACCATCTTCATCAAAGTTCATTATACTTTCAATTTCTCTCCCTGCTCTCTCTTGAATCTGGTCTTTAATTTTAACCATTTCCTTGATTTTAACAAGGTCAAAATTGCAAACATCTACAAACTCTGCTCTCTTTTCCCCCTCGGTAGTTGCAGCAAACTTAACACTGCTAATCAAAGCTGCGCTTAACTCTGGAGAGTTCATATCAAATATTGCCAATTGTCCAGCGCCACCTTTTTTCTTTTTTTTACGCCTCTCCCATAAAGACATCATATGCTCTCTAGAATTAGACCAATCATCAAAAACACCCGCCTTAAGACAAGCCTTAAATGCGGTCTTATTGAATTTTGAAAATGGTAGGTCAAAAAATTGAGCTATTGTAGTACTTTCAAAATCAACCTGTGTAGCTTTTAAAATCGTTATAAGCTCTTCATATGCGATGTTTCCAAGTCCATTAATTCCCGAAAATCCCATAGATATTTCGTGTTCACCTGTCATCGTCCATTTGAGACCTGATTTTCTAGATGGAGGTTTAATTGTAATGTTTTTTGACATTGCCGCCGCTATAGCTGAGGCTAACCATCTTTTTTCCTCGTCTTTCTTACTGTTAGACTTAGGATGATTCAAAAGTGCCGTATAAAATTCTGTAGGATAATAATGCTTTAAAAACAATGTTTGTGCGCCAATATATGAATAACTTACACAGTGAGATTTATTAAATGAATATCCCAAGTATTTTATCATCCAATTTTTTATCTTATCCAACGCCTCTACTGAAAGTCCACGCTCTTTAGCACCACTCAAGAACTGATTCCAATATTTTAAGAAAAACTGGAACTTATCTCCCCTTCTCTCCTCATCGGACAATTCCCCCTTATTTTCCTTATCAATCAACTTACTAGCCTTATCCATTGCTCGCCTAAGCATATCTCCATCTCCAAGAGACATCCCTCCAATCTGACTCGCAATAAACATAACCTGTTCCTGGAAAATCATTACACCTTTAGTAGATTCAAGAATAGGTCTTAAGCTCTCGTCTATATATTTAATATCGTTTTTAGCAAATTTATTTTCTATATATTCTTCGTGCGCCCTAATTCCCATAGGACCTGGTCTATACAAAGCATTTGCAGCCACCATCTCTTCAAAATTCTGCACCTGCATACCTTTAATTAACGCGTTCATACCACCAGACTCAAACTGAAATATACCCTTATTAAGCCCTAATCGAAGCTCTCGATATAAATTTTCATCATTAAGGTCAATGTAATAAACTTTATCTCTCACATCAACATTTTTGGTTTCTTTTATAAGGTCAATAGCTTCTTCTACAACATTTAATGTATCAAGTTTTAATCTGTCTAATTTTAATATTCCAAGCTCAGACAAATCTTTCCCAGACTTATCAGCCTCTTGAAATGCTGTAACAATATTCTTATTGGAAGCTATTATATTTACAGGAACATGTTCCCACGACAAACTAGGTGTCACAACAATACCCGCTGCGTGTTGACCAATACCTCTAATTTGCCCCTGCAGTTTCAGGGCTTGCTCAATTATCTTACTATTGCCTGTGTCTACAATCCACCCTTTAACTCTGGCGCTACAATCCTTTTCTTTTGGATGATTTTCTATCCACCATTTTAAACCATAATCAACCTTATTAAAATCTGGCATTTCCTGAGTAACAGCATGTATATCTGAATCAAAACTTGTGTCCTGTCCAAACGCTCTAGTTACATCCTTTATACAATTTTTTTCATTAAATGTGCTAAATGTTGAAACTGACAAAACTCTTTCTTTGCCATATTTCTTTTGTAAAAACTCATTAGTTATATGGTCTGTATTCGACATGAAATCGATATCAATATCTGGGGGAGAATTTCTAGTAGGATTCAAAAACCTTTCAAAATATAATCCAAATCTAATAGGGTCAATCTTTGTAATATCAAGACACCATGACAACAACGAGCCAGCCGCGGAGTTATGAACACCAATTCCCTCTATGTTGTAAGAATGAGTTTCTTCAACAGTAAGGTCATGAACTTTTCCTTTATATTTTTTTATCCTCTTATTTTTTAATCGTGTCATTATCTAACTCTTTATGTTTCTCTCTAGCTTTTCTATACCAATGATTACCAATATCTTTAAATTCAACAAGTCTATATCTCATGTTATTCATCTGACACCACAATTTAGCTGCCTTATTTTTTTTACTAATATTTTCTCTATTAGCCCATGGACCATACCCTTTAACCTCAATCAAGTATTTTTCATTCAAAATAAAATCAGGATAATAATGAGAAAATTTTTCTTTATAATTTATATAACTTATATATATATTAGCTCTATGTATACCATCAAGACCCTCTCTCAACTCCATAAGCATTAACCACGCAAGTTCATACCCACTATCATAATAAATATTTTTATAAATCCCCTTGAGGCCGCCATTTTTAGAATTTTGAATTACTCTTTTTGCATATTCTGGGTCATCCCATTTTTTCTTGGCAATCTCTTTCATTTTTCTTCTATAATCTGCATTTTGCCAATTCTTTTTTCCAGCTTCACTATGTTTTTTTCTTACCTCGGGATTCTCAAACCTTTTTAGTTGACTCTCTTTATTTTTTTTCTTAACCTCTGGCCTATTTTGAGCAATAAATTGGGCTTTACTATTTCTTTTTTTACATTCATCAGTATTGCGAACTAACTTATTAATACAAGTAGAGCATATTGGCTCATTAGGAAAAAATTCTCTATTAATCACCTTTGCTAATCTGGCATCAGATTCTTTTCCACATTCTTGACACTCAAATATCACTCTGATTTTAGAGTTTTTAAACACTTCTAATTTCCAGTTACCCAAAGAATAAAAATCACCAAATCTAATCTTTTTTTCTTTTATTTTAACTCCAAAACTTAACAATACATTTGCTGCATTACCACTTTTAAATGGTATTTTATTATTCATCAATTCTCGTTTAAATGTTTCATACGAGTAATTAAATTTTTCTCTAAACATATGAACCTCTTCCCAGTTTAAAAAACCTTTATTTAATATTGCTGTACTCAATTCTTGTAATTGTTTTTTTGTTAACTTTTTCATAGCTATCTTATTTTATATAAATAGCTGCAAATTTTATAAAATAGACCCGCAAGAGGTTTTATTTTCCGTATTCATAATTTATATTTTAGTTATGTCAACTATTTCATCATCATACGTCAAATCCTTTGCTTGTATCCACCCACGATTCTCCGTCAAAATTTCATGGTCAAAAGTACACTCGATAATTCTCCCGTCATCAAATTCGAGTTCAAGAATATCCTCCTCAATATCATACTCCAAAACATCTATAACTTTTCTTGCATCTCCAAAAGCATCTATAACTATATCACACACTTCAATTGTATCTATGGGGGCGTACATCCCATCAATCATTTTAACTCTACTTCCTGGAACAAAACAACCTCTAGCAGGACCTATTTCATATCCCTTACTTCGATAATCACGAATTATTTCCCAATTCACCAAGAAATAATCTAACATGCCCTTGTCGTCAATTACGTCAATTTCATACTGCAATCTCCTTGCGTATTCCATTTCTTTTTCCTTGTCAAGCTCAACAACTTTCGTTTCTTTATATTTTTTAAACTTTTGTTTTAATTTCCCAAAAGCAAGTTTTGTCATAATATCCCTAACGTTATCTGTCTTAAAATAGTCCAAAACGTCTTTAGGGGGTTCAAATTTAGGATATTTGTCTACCCCTGTTTCCATTTCAAAATTACACTTGTTTGCAACCCATAAACTATTATCCATACAACTGTCAATAAACTCAGCGGGATAATTATATCCAAACCTTGTATTAAACATGTGTAAATCTTTACTGCTTTGATAATATAAATGTCTAGCATCTAGTTTGAACGAATTTGATAAATCTTTTTTCTGATTTACTGCAATCAGAGTATCTTGAAGTGCTACATCTTCTGGGTAAGCGTAATGTACATCAGTTCCAATAACAATAGGAACGCCGTGTTTATTAGCCATTTCGATTAAAAATGCATTAAAGTAATATTGGTCTTTAAGTTCATTTAAATGAATTTCAGCTGCAAAATTTTCTCCAAAAGCGTCTCGCAGTCGCACAAAATATTTTTCAGCTTCTTGTGGGCTCTTTTGAAAAAACAACTTAGCAACCATATTGCCTATACAAGCAGTGGTTCCAAATAATCCCTCGCTCTTATCAACAATCCAATCAGTTCTCATTCTACCTCTTCTGTAGAAACCCTCGGTAAAAGAACGATATACAAGTTGATTCGCGTTTACAAATCCTGTCTTATTCATAATAAGAAGAATCTGATGAGCATTACCGCCTTCATATTTTTTCTCTTCCATCTCACCCATATTATCATTCACATAGGCTTCGATTCCAAGAATAGGTTTAATACCACCTCTTTTTAATTTTTTTTGAAACTCGAAAAGACCTGAAAGTGTACCGTGGTCAGTTATGGCCATAGCGGGGTGATTATATTCTTTAGCTAATTTAACATAGTTATCTATGCTCCCACAACCATCTAATATAGAGTGAAATGTATGCAGGTGCAAGTGAGCAAGTGGTCTATATGAATTATCATCGTTAGAATAAGATTTAATGCTAGTATCCACATCAACTGTTCTGGATTCTGTTTTTTTCTCATTTAACGATTTTTCCTGCTCAGTACGTAAATCTAAATTTTCAATGTTTAATTTATCACCCATGCCAATTTATAAATTTAGACAAATATACGAAATAAAATTGTAAAAACTAAACAGAATGTTGATTAACTATAATCGCTAGAAAAATCTTGTCTTTGATAATTGATTTTTTGTCGTAATTTTTTTATGGTAACACTAGCACTTAAAAATAGGTTTCTGGCTTTTACGGACGGCACTGTTCTTTTTCTTACAGATTTGGCTCCCAGAAATTCAATAAGATTCGCTTCGATATCCTCAAAATAACTATCAAGAGACTCAAGACTTTCTTTTATCCCATGATAATCATTTTTCTTCCAAATGTCAAACTCTTTTTTATTATTTTCCATTCTCAGCAGGGTTTGAGTCATCTCCCTCGGCAACTATATCATCTTTAGGTGTTGAAATATCCTCCCCAATGACCAAATCATCATTAGAGGTTATTTCATCTAACTTAGCAAAAATATCGGTTGTTTTAAGATTATTGGCGACATTATTTTTAATTAACGCGTTATCTTCCTCTGTAAGAATATCAGCAGGTTCTTTTACAATAGGATTAATGTCTATTGTATTTTTTCTATTTTCTAGTTTTTCATCGATAGTACGCATTAATTTTTTTGTAGTGTTTGCAAGTTTCTTATTACTCTTAGAAAGAGCGTTATCTTTTCGTTTATCCTTTAGTTTTTTAGCGTAATCATCTTCTCCTAATAATGCCTCTAATAGTTTATTAGAACGATTATCTGACGCATCCCACACTTCTTTCATAAGTTTAATCTTCTTCTTAGCATCTTCTGATAATTCAGGAGGCAGTTCTTCTTCTTCATCTCCAACTACTGGCTCTGCGCCTAATTCGGCGCCTGGCTCTGCACCTAATTCTGCACCCATTTCATCACCCATTTCAGCTCCAGGGTCGCCACCCATGCCGCCACCGCCTAATGCACTGGAACCGCCAAAGCCGCCACCGCCGCCTTCATCTGCACCTTCATCTTCGCCGCCTTGAGCAGCCATAGCCGCAGCTGCAGCCGCAGGGTCTTCATATATTGCGTCAAGTTCATCAAATAAACCGATTTTCTTATAAGTTTCGACAGCAGCGTCAATCTCAGCAAATAGTTTCTTCTCAACTTTCTTCTGCTTCAATATTAATTTAATATCAGATTTTGAAAATCCTAGGATTTGCTCCATCGCCCAAGTATAAGATGTTGGAGACGTTGCCTCTGAACTAAACATTTCTTTAAATACTTCAAGTCTTGCTTTCATTGTTTCCAATTTCAACAATTCTTGTTGGGTAGATGGATTTGTCAGTGTAAGTTTAAAGTTGTCCATATCATCTGTAAATCCTAAGAAATACAGGTGAACATTAGCAATTCTCCTAAGTTCTAATAAAATTGCCTCTTGAATTGACACGATTGTTCTTGCAAAACGAATATCTGCTTGTGATAACATACTTCCACCAGCCATTGATTCTGTATAATTCAAATAAGTTTTTGGAACCTGTAATGCTGCAAATAATTTATTCTGCAAATATTCTATATCTTGAATCTCTCCCAGGTTTGTTGCTCCTGGTAAAGTTTCTATTCTTGAATGTTTATCTCCTCTAATTGGTACCCAATAATCCTCCGTCACATTGGCTGGGTCATATTTCATAGTTGTGTTACCAGCAGGATTTCTCATATCAACCATCGGTTGTTTCCTAATTTGATTCTGCATCTTCTGCATGTAACCTTTAACGTCCTGGTCAGGAAGATTTCCAACTTCAACAAAGAAAATTCGTCTTTCTGGGGCTCTTACAATACGATATACCAACATTGCATCCTCAGCCAACTGCAGCTGTTTCCAAAGTTTTCTGGAAGAGTCAAGTATACTTCTACCGTAAGGTAATTTTCTAGAGTCTTCAAGTAGTCTGAAATGTGCTACCTGCCATTCTTCAAAATAATCTCCAGTTGTTTCCCATCTAAATCTTACACTGTCAAGTCTACCATCATAACCCTCTTCTCTGTGAATTTCTTCCATTGGAAGAGTAAGAAAATCATATATACCTAACTCTTTATCAATGTTTAAAAGTACAAAATAATCGCCGTACTTCAATAAGTCTCTAATCCACAATCTAAGATTAAATTCAACGTTAAGAACGTTTCTAAATAAATCATCTAAAACTTCTTTTACTCTTTGATTTTCTGAGTATATTCCCAATATATCGCCAGACTCACCTCTTGTAAGACATTCGTCTCTCATGATATTAAGTGCAGCTGCAATTTCTGGAGTTCCATCCATTGCTCTAAAATCTTGATAAGCGGAAATTCTATCTGTATCAAAGTATACTGTTCTAGTATATAAATCATGAGAAATCTTATGAACCTGCCAATCTAAAAACCCCTGTTGCTTATCTTCTACGCTTCCACCCTTAGATTGTGGCGGCATAGTTTGATAAGGGGACGAGTTTTGATTCTCGTTATCATCAAACTTTTTTCGACGACTACCACTAACAGCATCCAGAACTCCCTGGAATATACTACCATTATCTTTTTGTTTCTTCTGTACTTTATCAGCCATTATTGTATTTTTATTAAATATAGTAATTTTAGAAAAATTATCAAGCGTTTATCAATCTTCCTTTACATTTTATTCTATCACATTGACAACCTAAACATGGGTCTTCGCCTTTATTTACTAACCCCATAACGGTTTCACCACCCAATAAACATGTTTTAGGAACATATCCTTGTCTTTTTGCGAGTGTTAAAAGTTCATCACGAGGACTCGCCTCAGGGTCATCAAAATAATGAGTTTTAACTGGGTTTATCGGAGTAAGTAACCAACTTACATCATTCCCCTCCTCGTCCAAAATTTCTCCCTCTTCTTCAATATAATTTCCGAAATACAAGCCGCCTCCGTCTGCAACCTGATTATTTTCTACTTTCTCATTGGCAGTATATGATTTACCTTCCATATCGCCAGAGCTATAAGAAATAGCATCAAGCATGCTTCTATACATCTCCTGAGTTTGAGTAGCATTCTGAAAGTCTGTATCTCTAATATACAGAGCTATTCCAAGTGCTATTACAAGGTCATCATTATAACCATTTTCAGCCTCAGATTTATCCCCTTTTTGAATGAAACTTCTGAGTTCGGATAAAACTCTTTGTGAATATATCTTAAGTTCACCCTCTCTCATATATACACGAAGCGTGTTAACTAAAAGAGGTTTCGTTTTCTTAGTTGTCTGGAATCCTGGAATTGTCTCATCAGTATTAACTTTATAATCCTCAGTTCTTACGTGTAACTCCTTAATCGTTTTACAGAAATGCATTCTCTCATAACCCATTTTTCTATTAAGGTCAAGAGTAGTTGCTAAGCCAAAACTATTCGCCTCTATTGCAAGATATGCATAATTAAAATCTTTACCGACAGCGTAAATCACCTCTGCAAATAAATCGGGAGAAATTTTATCTCTATACTCTGCAACAACTTCCAGTGTATCTATATCAACAACATGTAATGTAGAGTAGTCAGTCCCATCACTTCTCGCGACATCACCACCAATAACATATCTGTGCCCAGTCTGAGGGGGTTTAAACACATGAAAAGATGTTTCATATGTCACAAACCTATTACCAACTGGTTGTCTATAATCATAGTATCTTTTCTCCGATACGATTTTCTTATATTCATCAGTAAGAAGCCTTTTTTCATACTTAGAAATAAGGTCAGTCTCAATTGCCAATCTCTTTGAACCTTCAAAAGAAAGGTCAAGTTCCTGAGCAATTAAAACAGGGTCATAATTCAATCTTTTACATTCTTTTTCATACCATGGGCTCCAAAAAACAGATTCACCGTTCATATCTCTTCGTTTCTCTAAACCTATGGCAGAATTTGGATTTTGTGTCCAATGAACAGTTGTTGGGACAAAATCATTTCTCTTATCCTCAGCATCAATCCAAGCTTTATGATATAAACCTCCCGTTCCATTTGGAGTTGACAACCATATACACTTACCCTGTGTAGCTGAAAGTGCCATACCAGCACCCATCCAAATCTTTGTGATATGCTCAATAAAAGCAGCTTCATCAAGCACTAATAATGTAAGTGATTCTCCACGACCAGCATTTTCACTACTTGCTCTAGCTTTAGCCCAAGAATCATTATATAATTCAATTTTTTTCTGATTGTTTGTTCTGGTTGGGTCATCTGCAGTTCCACCATCTGGTAACATCCACGACGGAGCTCTAATTACAAATTGCTTAATGATTCCCAGGAACCTCTCAGCTCCATCACCATCATTCGCAATAATTAAAATCTTTTGGTCAGTTCTAAATATCAACCTCCATGCACAATATCCAGCCGAAATAACTGAAAGTCCTGTTTGTCTCGACTTAAGAACAATATTATTCTGAAATTCGTGAAATTTTTCTATACACTCCTCCTGATATTTAAAACATGTCATCCGTTCAACTCTCTGCTTTCTAGCGTCGAACACATACCCATAATTATTTAAAAAATAAAGAGGGTCCGAAGCACATTTAATATATTCCTTTTCCTTATCTGAAAAACCCATAACTAAGTTTCAATATATATTCATAGTTAATTCTAATATAATCAGAACTATATACTACATTTATATTATTATTTTATAAATAGTCTACTTTTTCTTAATAGTGATTTTAGTGGATTTGTCATCTAATTTGCCATAATCATAACCCTCTTTCCACCATTTTAACATTTGCTCTTTATCAAATACAAGAGAATTATGAGTCAAAACATAAGGGGTATAACGAATTCTAACTTTAACATCTTTATTATTAGCACGTAGCATGGCTATTGTAACATCATTTAACGACACTTGAGTTTCTTGAATTGTTGTTGTTCTGAGTAATGCGTCAAACCAACCGTTTGGTTGCCATCCATCATATTCAATTTTTTCTGGCCTAAATACAATAACATCTATTTCATCTGCACCCTCATCGATTGCTTTTTGAATTGGTATATGCTGAGTTACACCACCATCAAGTAATAAATAATCTCCTACTTCAACATAATCAAATGCAACTGGAACGCTTGCCGACGCTAATGTAAATTTGCAATATGTTTCATAATCAACATTAAGATTACACACATATTTTGCAGATTGAGAATAATAATCTGTCGCACACGGATAAAGAGGTCTTTTCATATTAATAAGCATGTTGTACTCCTTTTCGGTAAACATCCTCTGAATTTGCTTATATAAGCCATTAGCCTCCCCAAGGGAATTCTTTTTTCTAACAGTTCTCCATATTGCATTAAGCCAATTAATCTTCCCTTTTTTTGTAAAGGGATTTACAGAAAAAATATTTTTATTGCTAACTGATGTATACGCGCTCTTCAATTTTTCCATTTCTTGCAACGCGGTCAATGTAATAAGCAAAGAACCCGTGCTGGTTCCGAAATACATATCCCAATCATAATCTTTCTCTTCGATTAAACACTGTAATAGTCCGCCTCCCCAAGCACCTTTAGCTCCGCCACCACTAATAACAAGAGCTCTTTTAATTTCTTTTTTTTCCATTCTTTTATTGTTAAATATTTATTGTTTTTATATTATTCATAAGTTACTGTAACATTTGCTCCATTCGTTGTTTCAATATATAACCCATTATTAAATGATAAATCAAATACCAATGTACCAGTAGCCAAATCAACATCAGCTATTAACGTACCAGTATCATCTATACCATCATATATTGCAGCGTTACCACTACTGTCTTGAATTATTAATGAATGAATTGTTCCAGAACTATATTTACATACTTCTGCTTGATTACCTTCAAAGTATTTCCAAGTTGGATTTGTTTTTAATTCACCTATTCTAAATAATGATTTAGCAAATATAATAATACCATTATTCGCTGTTGAACCTTGATTTATAACCTCTGTTCTTAAAGGTAATGTTAATGTTTCTACAAAACTATCATCTACTAATGGTATTTTATGTAATAATGTATCACCTACATAATAATCTACTGATTGAATACCATATTCTATTTTTAAACCAAAAGCATTAGTTCCAACCGTTTCACTTAAATCAACCGTTGAACCAAAATCACCATTAAAACTTCCTGAACTTACAACCGTATCTACGCCACCTTTTCTTGAGCCTATTCCCAATGTTTCACCACTTAACTGTAAATAAAATCCATTATCATCATTATAAGCGCCTGTTCTTCTGGTGCAACCAGATGTTGGTAATGTTGTCAATCTTAATGCACCTCTATATAAGTTGGCTGAACCAGTTACAAATCTTGCTTTTCTAACACTATTTAGTGTTGCCGTTCCACCTGAGGCAATTGATGATGATAATTGAGCATCACCATCAAACGAAACAGTACCACCATTTGTTCCACCAGTAAGCCAGAAATTAGTATCATAATATGTATTGAATGAAGTACCAACCATCCTATAAACAGGGGTTGTGAGTAATTCACTTTGTCTACTAATCCTAACGTGTCTATCATTCTGGTCAGATATATGACACTCGCTTTTCAGCCTACCATCATCACTTAATGAACGAGGTAATGGTTCTGCGATAGGACACAAAGCCGTTTGTGCTCTAAAATATGTTGTGCCTGTAAAACCTACATTAGTTACAAGAACTCTCATATAACTATTAATGGCTTGAGTAGTCCAACCATCACCACCTTTGGATGATATATAATCATATTCATCTGTTAAATCCCAATTTGTACCATCGGGGGATTGTTCTACACATACCGTCATATTTTGGTCTGTTTTCAAACTAAATTGTAATCCTACAACACCTAATGTTGATGTAGATGTACCACTCCAAGTTTCACCAAATAATATATTGTCTGTTGAACTATTATTATCATCCGCTTTTACATCTTGTATTATACTCTTAAAATAACTCATTTTTTTATCTTTTATTTTTTTAAAATTTTATTATTCAAATCTTGAACTTCTGTATTATAGTGTGTTAATGCAACATTACCAGTTAAATCAACCGTAGCATAATCTTTTAATGGTGCGTGTAAGAATAAATCTGTACTTTCTGTATCTCTATAAACCTTAAAATCTCGTTGATAGCCAGCCCAAAAACCATTACCAACAGCAATTCTTATAGACTGTGATGTTGTTGCATATGGTACGAAAGTACAAGCAACCCAACCACTATCATAATGTAATGTGTTTGTTTCTAAATTAGTTTGTATATAGCGTAACTGTGTTCCATTGCCTTTTAATGTTAATCTATATTTTGTACCAATTACTAATGCTACACCATAAAGCTTTCTTGCATATGCGCTACTATTACCATTACTCCAATAAACCACTGCATTGGAACCAGAAGTATAACCAAACATAAAGCCTCTTGCTGCAGGACCACCACCTGTATATATGGCTATTGTAGCATTATCATATTCACCTCTTATAATATCTAAATCCATACTGAATGTTCCAGCGTTCATCCAACCAAGTGTTGATGTATCACCACCGACTATCTGTGCGGTTTCGCCATTAAAGTACATCCAATCATCATTTGATTTAAGAACTTTATTATTTCTATCTACTATTGATACATCAGTTACGGTTCCCGTTAATCCACCAACTAAATCATAAGATATATTATTTTCATCTTGTAAAGGCATATGTAAAAATGGTTCTGTGCCTTCTTGGTCTTTCCATATTTTAAAGTTTTTTAGTAACACATTTGCTTTATATGTTGAAAGTGAAAACGTAAGGGGATACGATGTAGTCGGGTTAGATATGTAAGTACAAAAGACACCGCTTCTAGCAACAACAATATTACCGTTGCTGTCTAACGAAGTTGTGTACAACTTAGTCCCGTCACCCTCTATAATAATATGATATATTTCACCAATAGTTGTTGCTGGACAAATAGCGATAGCACACCCATATGATGTACCACTACCATTACACCAATATATCCTATAATCACTACCACTACAATAAATCATAAAGCCTCTTGTTGCGTTATTAATGGCAGTCGCAATTGGTCTATCACCAACACTTGGCACACTTTTAGCTATGATATCAAATTCCATTCTAAAAACACCATCATTCATCCAACCTAATGTTGAAGTACTACCATTGCGTATGAGAGATGATGTACCATTAAAATGCGCCCAATTATCGTTTTGTTTTAATACTCTTCCCATTATTGTATTATATAATTATTTTCATATCTTTTAAGGTGCATACTTTCCCATTGACCTAATAACTGTGATGTTTCACCCATAATTGTTGATGTTGTTGGAATGATTGTAACAGTTCCAGTATTTATATTTGTTATATGTATTTCATCAAATACCATAGTACTGGCTTCTCCTAATACATAAGACACACCTCCAGTTGAATTAATCACAACATTTTTATGATATGTCGAGCCAGTAGTATCTTCTGTTATCGTAAATGTTGGATAATCGGCAAACTCATATCTCTTAAACTCTGAATTATCAAATTCGTATTTGTAATAATCACCAACATAATATTGTCCATCAATTGCATTTATAATTGTTCCTTCATATGTTCCACCTGTCCAATTTTGTGGTGTTTGTAATGCCACTATTAAAGAGCTATCAACTATAATTATTGTATCTATTTCAAGATAATTCTGTAATTCTGATGTTCCAGATGTTGTAATTATTCGCTCTGTTGATGCTGATAAACTAGTTATACCAACATTACCATCTACATCTAATTTATAATAAGGGTATGTAGTTCCAATACCCACATTACCAGCATCTTCTATGTTCATTAAAACTTTATTACCAGCATAATTATAAAATGCGTGAGCACCTACAGCACCAACTCTTGGTGGTCTGTATAAGAAACCCCAATTAACATTTGTAAAGCCAAGAGAACCAGCCTCATATGTTGCTGATATTGTTGGCATTATGGTTATACCACCATCAATAGTTAATTTATTTGTTGGTGCAGTTGTTCCAATACCAACATTACCATCATATTGAATTCTCATTCTTTCATAACAAGCTACATTATCACTTGTATAAAAACCCATATAACTATTTGAGTATTGATTAAAGTCAGTAGCCAACCCAACTTTAATAGCACCACCAACATTACTATATGACGTTCCATACTTCCAAGCATTATTAGAAAATGTTAATGTGGCACCTTTATCTATTCCAGCAATAGTACTTGATGCTTCAATATCTAATATACCCTTTCTAAAAAAGCTGCCAATAGTATAATCATAACCTCTTATAATTGCAGTTCCGCCAGTTACAGGCTCACCTTCAGTTGATGTTCCATTTTTAACATCTAATAATTCTGCTGGTGTTGCTGTACCAATACCAACTTCACCGCTATCTAAAACAGTTACATATCTATTTCAATTA
>Ga0307928_10000703_pt1 | contig 25214 bp, 26 predicted proteins | sample AceLakmetagen232_FD_201815 | JGI IMG/M metagenome (GOLD analysis project Ga0307928, IMG submission 201815) | Saline water microbial communities from Ace Lake, Antarctica - #232 | ecosystem: Environmental > Aquatic > Non-marine Saline and Alkaline > Saline | place: Antarctica: Ace Lake... | reverse complement strand
ATGTGGAAATCAGTTCATCAACTTTATCTATCTATGGTGATACTATAAAAGTAACAATCTCTGAGGCTGCTCCTGTATATTTTGCCGGGGTATTGGGAATAAATACTGTTGATGTAGGGGCAAGTGCAACAGCAATGGTAGGAGAACCGGAGCAAGTCTATAATGTAGTTCCCTGGGCTGCAATTATCACGACAGATTACACCAATTGGTGGGATGCGCTGGTGCCAGGTACGGATAAATGGATTGCTACTTATGATAGAAGAGGTAAAACGACGGGTAACTTTTGTGCCTGGTACGAAGAAAAAAAATTACCTAGGGATTGGAAAACCGTGATATATCCGAATAGAATAATTAATGGTTATTCTTCCCCATTGTCAGTTGGGAATACAATTTATGTTCAAGAAATTAAAATGGGAGATACTGTTCCGCCAACTAACACCAGAGTGGGTGTATGGGATCCTTTTAGTGATTTGGTTACTATAGAAGGAGGTTCAATAAAACTTGCTAAAAGTAGTGATACCCAACTTGTAATAGTTCCGGTAATTGAAGGACCAAAAAAAGCAGGAGAAAGTGCTACAATATTAGCATTTGCTCCATTTATACTGGAAGGAATAAGGGGCGGGGGCAAAGATACACAGATATATGGAAGATTCATCGATCAGGCATTAATTGTCTACGAAGGTGACGTTAAAGGGGTTGAGCCTGCAGGTTTAAGAGTGATAAGACTAATAAGATAGTAATAACACTAAAATTATTTTATAATAATGATATAAAAAAAAATTAAGGAAGTAATATGAAATTAAGAATTACATTGCTGATTTTAGCCGTAATCTTAGCGGCGGCAGCAGTAGTGGGAGTAAAAGCATATATTAACAGTATAGAAACATCAGCGGACGAGGAAGCTGAAGAAGTAGAAGCACTGACAGCAGAGCAAAATATCCCTGAAGGAACCACAGTTGAAACTTTAATTTCGGAAAATATGGTAGAAACTAAAGGTATTTCCAGAAAATATCTTGTTGGGGGCGTTTTGGCTTCTCTTGATGGATATGAGGGATATGTGGCAGCAGTTCCTATTAATAAAGGAGAACAAATTACTGCATCTAAGCTTATAAGACCTGAAGAGATGGTACCAGAATTTACAGTGCCTGAAGGAATGGTAGCCGTATCTATTCCAATTAATGAAATTACAGGGGTCTCAAATCTTATCAATATAGGGGATCGAGTTAACATTATCGCTACTTTCTTTTCCTTCCCCCGGGAAGAAGAAGCAGCCTCTACTGAGGTCCCTGCTGAGGAAGCAACACCTGCGGAAGGTGGGGAGTCAGAAGTTACAGAGGCAGAAGCTGCTGAAACTGAAGGAGCTTCTATAAAAGTTGAAGAGGAAATTACAAAAACTCTTTTATGGAACGTAGAAGTTTTGTATTTAGGTATAAGGGTCATATCCCCTGATAAAACAGAGGCCAGCTCTGATGGGACCGGAGCAGTAACCCTCGCTGTAACTCCGCAGGATTCAGAAAAACTTGTATTTGTAGAGGAAATGGAAGAAAATGGCGATATTTGGCTTGCCCTTGTTCCTGCAGGCGGAATTGAAAAAGAGGAAACGCCCGGAAGAACTATTGATACTATTTTAGATGATTGATATAAAGTTAAATAAATAAATTAAAGGCTGGATATTTGGGAATATTTGGTAATAAAATATATTAAGGAATAGAACATGAATAAAACACCGATTGCTATAATTGATAAAGAAAAAAATAATATAGATAAAATAAAGTATCTGTTAGAAAAATTTCCAGATATAGAAATTATAAAATCAAGCACAAGCCTGGATGATTTAGAAACACTGCTTGATGAGAAAATATCTTCTCTGGTTTTGATAGGTCCGTCATATAAGTTAGAAGATATTGAACAACTTCTAAAATCTTATTATAACAGTCTTCATTTTACCAAAATAATTTTATTGGTTAGAGAAACATCAGCTAGCCTATTGAAAAAGGCTATTAAAATGAATATATATGACGTTCTCGAAATTCCTTTTACTTATAATGATATAAAAGAAGTTATCAAAAGAGCAGAAGGAAATATAGAAGATAAGAAAGCAGTTTCCAAAAGGATAACTATCTTTGGTACCAAAGGAGGAGTAGGCAAATCTTTTCTTTCTACTAATCTGGCGGTTGGTCTTATGAAAAAGAATAAAAAAAGAGTCTCTCTTGTTGATACCAATTATCAATTTGGCGATATAGCTTTAATGCTGGATCTTCACCCAAAGTATTCTATTTATGACATCCTGCCTGTAATTGAACAATTAGATTCTAAAATACTGGATAGTTTTTTAACTACTCACAGCTCCGGGGTTAAGGTATTGCCAGCGCCATTTGATATATCCACTTCGCTCCAGGGTATAAACAGCAAAACCACTATGAAAATTTTGGATGCTCTATCAGAGATAAGCGATTATGTAGTAATTGATACTTCGTCTTATTTTTCAGATGGTGTGTTAAATATTTTTAGAAATACAGATTATTTGATCATTGTGTCAAGTAAGGATACCCCTAGTATAAAAAATTTAAAAATTTCTTTGCAAATATTAGAACAAATAAAATTTCCTGATAAAAATATATATATCATTCTTAACCGCGCTAATAGTAAAGTGGGTATCACTACGGAAGATATAGAGAAGACTATTCAAAGAAAAATAGATATAGCCATTCCCAGCGATAGAATAGTACCCATATCTGTTAATAAAGGTGTTCCTTTAATTATGGATAATCCCAGATCTGCAGTAACTAAAAGTATCAATAAATTAATTAAAATCATAACTGAAGATAAGAAACAAAAATAAAAATTAAAGATTTTAAGTGAAAAGGATAATAATTAACCATGGAATTGCAGGAAAGAATTAGAAAAATACAGGGATTTAAAAATGATTTAGATACAGAAGATAAAGAAGCTCTAACTCCCAGGGCAAGACAAATTAATAAGATCAAGAGAGAGATACATCAGGAGTTAATTAGCAGGCTTTCTGATGTAATATACAAAAAAGATGTTAGTGACGCTGAACTGGGTCCCAGGGTTAGAGGTGAAGTTCAAAGAATATTAAGCGAAAATACTTATCCACTGACCGGTGGAGAAAAGAAAAGCATAGTAGATGACTTTATTGATGACATAGTTGGGTATGGTCCTATAGAAGAATTTTTGGATGATAGGGAAGTAACTGAGATTATGGTAAATAACTCTCAAAAAATATACATAGAAAAATTTGGTAAAATTTATTTCACCAATAAAACATTTTTAGATAAAGCGCACTTAATGCGAATAATTAATAAAATTATAGGCAGGGTAGGAAGAAGGGTGGACGAAACTTCCCCTTATGTAGATGCAAGGCTTCCAGATGGTTCAAGAGTAAATGTAATTGTCTATCCCCTGGCTTTAGATGGTCCGGTGCTTACTGTAAGGAAATTTGCAGCTGATCCTTTTACTATTGAGGATATAGTAAAAATGGGCACCTGCACCCGGAAAGTGGCTGATTTTCTGAAGGCCTGTGTAAAAGGTAGAATTAACATAATATGCTCCGGAGGAACAGGTACGGGGAAAACCACTACATTGAATGTATTATCTTCTTTTATTCCAAATGATGAAAGAATTATTACTATTGAGGATGCTGCCGAGCTTCAGCTGCAGCAAGGGCATGTAATAAGATTAGAATCAAGACCGCCCAATATAGAAGGAAAAGGAGAGGTGAATATTAGAAATCTGGTAAGGAACTCTCTTCGTATGAGACCCGATCGTATAATTGTAGGGGAAGTTAGAGGTGGGGAAGCTCTGGATATGCTTCAAGCAATGAATACCGGTCACGATGGAAGTTTAAGTACCGTCCATGCAAACACACCTCGTGATGTTCTGTCCAGATTAGAGATTATGGTTTTAATGGCCGGGGTAGATATTCCAATTAAAGCGATAAGGGAACAGATCGCATCTGCTGTTAATCTTATAGTTCATATGAGTAGATTGAAAGACGGAACCAGAAAGTTTGTAAAGATATCAGAAGTGCAGGGTATAAAAGAGGATATAGTTATTTTACAGGATTTATTTTTATTTGATTACTCCATGGGTATTGATGAGCGGGGTAAATTTAAAGGAAGAATTAAATCAACCGGATTCAAGCCTGAGTTTATAGCCAGACTGCATGATCTTGGTATTGATTTACCAGATGAAATATTTGAAAAGGAAATCTGATAATTCTTACTTTTAAAAATATATAAGTTATTTATGTTCTAGGATGTAAGAATGAAGTTAAATTATTTTTATTTAACTCTTTTTGACCAATTGTGGATGAGAATAACTGTATATGCAGTTATTTTTATTGGGATTACTTTATTCTTATGCGCATTTATCTTGTTTATACCAATCAGCAAGAAGACCATGAAAGAAAAGGCTCAATTCTATGGGTATAGAGTTGAGAGTAAGAAAGCTAAAGAGAAATTTGAATATAAAAAAGCGGGAAGAAAAGGACTTTTGGGTTGGATGGCAAGACTTGTATCGAAGATTGCTTCCAAAAGGGGTTTTATTGGATTTTTTGAGGTAAGACTTGAAAGAGCTGGTATGAGTATAAGAGCTTCTGAGTTTATAACTCTACATTTAATCGCGGTTATAGTTGTTATTATAGTAGTTTATTTTTTAACTGGAAATATTCTTCTTACTTTATTGATCGATATAGTGGTGATATTCAGTCCTTTTTTACTTTTAGGTATAAAAACATCCCAGAGGCTTAAAAAGTTTCATGAGCAGCTTCCAGATACTCTTCAATTAATTAGCGGTTTCCTTAAGGCAGGCTATAGTTTTAATCAGGCTCTGAGCATGGTAGTAGATGAATCAAGACCGCCTATATCTGATGAATTTAAAAGAATATTAAGTGAGATGAGGATGGGCCTGCCGGAAAGAGAAGCGCTGGAGAACATGTCAAAGAGAGTTAACAGCGAACATTTTGAATGGGCTGTTACGGCTATAAATGTTCAAAGAGAGGTTGGCGGAAATCTTGCTGCAGCAATGGAGATTTTATCAGATAATATAAGAGAAAGAGATAGAGTAATGAATCATGTTAAAGCTCTTACTTCAGAAGGAAGACTATCAGCTATTATCCTTATAACCCTGCCTATAGCAGTTGGGTCAATGTTGGTAGTTGTAAATAGAGAGTATATAAGTTTATTGATTACTACTAAACCGGGCCTGATTATGTTGGCGTTAGCCGGAGTTATGATGGTTGCGGGTATATTTTGGATTATAAAAATTGTTCGAATTAAGTATTGATGAGATTTATTTTACATAGATTATATTTTAAGAAGATTAGTAAGCAAGGTGGTGAAAATATAGAATGTTAATGTATGTAGTTATAGGTACAGTTTTTGCATCTGTATTTTTATTAGTATTGTCCTCAGGATTACTTATTACTGCTAAAAAAAATCCACGGAGTACTGTTATTGGTAGATTATCGTACTATCATATAACGGAGGAAGAAAAAAAGGTAATTCCTTCTTTCTTTAATAGAATTATTGCATCTATTGTTAGAATAATTGCTTCTGCGGCTAAAAAATTTAGCTCTAAGTCTGTTGTAGAATCTACAAGATATGAATTGGAGTTAGCTGGAGTACTGGATAGGATAAAGATTAACGTTTTTTGGACAGTTAAATTTCTATTTCCTGTAGGATTTTTATTCATTTTTATAATGCTATCAATCATTTTTAATTTCCCCTTGATAGTATTTATGGCATTGTTGGTACTAACACCATTATCGTACTTTCTACCGGGTGTATATCTAAGGAATAGAATAAAAAATAGGAAGGAGCAAATAAGGAGGTCGCTGCCCAATGCACTTGATATGCTCACTATCACTATTGAAGCCGGCATGAGTTTAAATTTAGCTTTATCCAGAGTAGTAAGTAATATAAAAGGACCTTTGGGTGAGGTATTTAATAAAATGTTAAAAGAAATGGACATTGGTCTTTCCAGAAAAGAAGCTTTTCAAAATTTGGCTAAAAGGACAAATGTACCAGATTTGGATACCTTTATTTCAGCTGTAAACCAGGCTGAGATTTTAGGAATATCAATAAGTAAGACTTTAAAAACCCAGGCTTCTGAGATGAGGGACAAGAGGAAACATAGAGCAGAAGAAGCAGGGATAAAAGCTCCTGTTAAACTGGTCTTTCCTCTTATATTTTGCTTATTACCGTCGCTTATGGTTGTTATCATAGGTCCGGGTTTAATAAAGATATATGAGAGTATAGTTGGAATATTAAAGTAAATTTATTTACTTTAAGCTCTAACATAAATAAAATATGAGCAAGGGCATGGTTTTTTAAGCAGAAGCAGCAGCGTATTTTTTTTATATTTTATTATTTATAATAAAAACTTACTTTTTAATAGTAGAGATTCTATCCAAAACAAATATATTAAGTAATGAAATTGAGTAATATAGAAAATACTACAAATAGGTATATATTTAGGTTCATAATTCCTCTATTTATTTTGCTCTCAGTTATATATTTAATCTTAAAAAATATTTTTGTAGTGCATATGTACCCATTCAATCCTATTTTTATAATATCCGTAGTTTTAATAATATTGCTTTCAAACATTTCTATCTTTAGCTTTGAAAACGGCCTGCTAATACTATTATTTTTAGCCTGTGTGATTAATTCATTACCGGTTATAATATTAAATATAGAAATCTTCTACCCTTTTATTCTGTTTGCTTTTTTAGGTTTTGTAGTAGGATCATGCTTTAAAACTTCTGGAATAGAGATAGGATCGTTTTATAAAGATATTAAATTTAGAATATTCAGCATCTTCGTAATCTTATTTACAATAACTATCACAATTTCAGTTTTATTTACCATCTTAAACAATTTTAATCTGTTTCATTTCAAAAACCTGGAAATGCGAATATGCAATATTAATGTTATGGGCAATAACTCACTCGAAGCAATGTTATTCTCTTTAGAGATGTATCTAAATTATATTATTACTTTCATTCTGTTCTTCTTACTAATTAAAAGATTGAAAATTACCAGAAGATTTCTGACAAAATTATTTTATACTCTCTTCAGCGCTAATATAATAGTATTTCTCGTTTCCCTGTATCAAATTTTTATCAACCAGGGCTTTGGTCAACAACCAAATTGGATAGTCTCAGGTCAGATAAATTCTACTATGGTGGGCCCTAATTCTTTTGGCTTTTTTATAATCTTAAATATTGGCATATTTACCGCATACTTGTTCTATTTAGGCAAAAAACACAAAGTTTTATGTCTGCTTATGTTATTGATTTTACCTCTTCAACTTCTCTACTCCGGCTCAAGAACCAGTCTTTTAGGGCTGGCTATTTTTGCACTTCTTATTATATTTTACTTTTCAATTTCAATTTTAGTAAATTTAATTAGAAAAAGAGGGAAAAATAAAAATGATATGCTGATGTTAGCTGCTGCGCTGCTGTTGCTTGTCATTATACCAATTTCATTTTCCGCATTTATATTAAAAACAGATACACTGGAAAATAAATCTATTCTTAAACCTGTTCTATTAGAAAGAATCAAAGGTAATATGGAGCAAATGCAAGAAGGGAATTCATTGCCCGGGGTATCATCGAGCCGAAATATTGTATGGTCGCAGGCAGTAAATATGATAAAAGATTATCCATTGGTGGGAGTGGGCATAGGGACCTTTCCATTAGAGCTATCTAATTATTGTAAGTTATCCAGTGTTGATTTGAGGATAGTAGACTATGCGTTAAACACATATCTTCAAATTTTAGCAGAAAATGGTATTTTCTCATTTGTTTTCTTTATAGGCTTCTATATTACATTATTCACAATCATATTTAATAACTTAAGAAAAATTCACGAAACAAAAAATAGAAAATTTTTAATTATAATAATATTTATTATTATTACTTGTCTAATTATGTTCAATCTAGTTTCTGGAACAAATTACTTTGAAGGTCAAATACTTTATTCATTTCTGTTAACTATGTTACTATTATTATCATATAATCTAAAAAACAATGAAACATGCGAAAAGCTTAGAAACAAACCATAAATACAATATATTAATGCCTGCCATTCTTATATTTTTAGTATTTTTCTTAATAGCTAATGCATATACTTCAATAAATCATTTAACAGTTGAAGAAGAAGTTAAAAGATTTGGGATAGAAAACCTCTATGGTTTTTACACTCCTAAGCAAGAAAATGCACTTACGTATAACTGGACCGGAAATGAAGCGGTTAAAATCCTTAAGATTAAAGGAGATGTAATTTGTATACCTATAGGTAACGATAGACCAGAAATAGAAGAAAACAATGTTAATTTAAAAATTACCATAAACAATAAAATAAAATACAGCTACACGATGAATTCAAATGATTGGCAATTAGTTTTAATCAATGTTAAAGAGATAAAAGATGATTATATTAAGATAAAATTTGATGCCGACAATACCTGGAGGCCAATCGATCTACTTGAGGATAGTGTAGATGAAAGGGTTTTAGGAATAAAAGTAGGGGAAATTTATTGGGAATAACAGCAATTCATAATCTTTTTATTTATTTGTATTTAATGTAAAATCTTAAGCGATTTAACTCTATTAAATCTAATTTGAGGTTCTATTATGTTATTAGCCATAGATATCGGAAATACACAGACGGTTATAGGGCTGTTTGGAGAAAATAAAATACTTTCATCCTGGAGGATGGTTACCCCCAAATATGAGACCTCGGATGAGATTGCAGCTGCAGTTTTTAATTTTTTAAAAAACTCCGGGTTTAATCCGAAGGATGTGGGAGAAGTTGCAATTTCCTGTGTTGTTCCCAGGATTCTTGAAGAAATTATAAAAATGAGCCGGAGATATTTTAACCAGGCCCCATTTATAGTAAACAGTGATGTAAAATCAGGCCTTGTAATCAAATATGATTATCCCCGGGAAATAGGGGCAGATAGGATAGCAAACTCAGCAGCAACCAGGGAAATCTATGGTTACCCGGCTGTAGTAGTAGATTTTGGGACAGCAACAACATTTGATATATTATCTTCCAGAGGGGAATATATTGGTGGGGTGATTGCTCCGGGCATAGAGATCTCATCAGAAGCGCTTTTCAGTTATGCGGCTAAACTATCCAAAGTTGATTTGTACTGGCCGGAAACGGTGGTGGGAAAAAACACTTATGATGGTGTCCGTTCGGGAATACTGTATGGATTTTTAGGACAGGTTGATTTTATTGTAGAAAAAATAATTGAAGAGCAGAATAAGAAAGATAAGAAATTCAGGCCGAAAGTTATTGCCACCGGGGGTCTTGCAACTCTTATGGCAGATAAAAGCAGGTGGATCGAAACTTATGATCCTGATCTGACTCTAAAAGGTTTAAAGATACTGTTTGAAAAAAATAAATAGTGGTTCATATTAGAAGATGTGATGGTTGGTAAAGAGAAGACAATATTTTAATAAAAGTGTGGGAGTATTTGAATTAACAAATCTTATAGGTGAACTTGGTGAGTTAGTTTCTAACTTTCTTGTAGATTGTAAGTCCCGGAGCTTATCTAAAGATGTTTTTAAATATAAATTAAAACCAGATTCGGAAATTTTATTATTTCCTGAAACGTTGCTGTGGGATTTCTTACTAAAAAATAATATTAATCAGAGTAATTATAGTGTTCCGGGCTACTCGTTTAAGATTGGAAATGTAGATGTAAAAAATCCTTTGATTTCTGCACCACTGGCCGGAATCAGTGATAATACTTATAGAATTTTTGCCAGGTTTTTCGGGTCAGCTCTTACATACACTGAAATGGTAACAAGCTACGGCATTTATTACCGGCATGATAAAAGCCTGGCCCTGACAGATATTACTGATTATGAAAGACCATGCGCCCTGCAGATATTCGGTTCAAATCCGGAGATAATGGCTGAAGCAGCCTTACAGATTGAAGACAGGGCAGACATTATAGATATCAATATGGGATGTCCGGTTCCAAAGATACTAAAAGCGAGAAGCGGAGGATATCTGGTTCAGGATGAGGCTAAAATTAAGAAAATAATAACCGGGCTGTCTTCAGTTTTAAAGAAGCCGCTGACTGTAAAGACCAGAATTGGCTGGGACAGTAATAATATCAATATTTTAAATATAGCAAAGATTGCCGAAGACAGTGGAGCAAGCGCTATATCAATTCACGGCAGAACGGTAAAGCAGGGATTCTCAGGTGATGTGGACTATGGATTGATCAAAAAAGTAAAAGATAAAGTCAAAATCCCGGTTATAGTAAGCGGTGATGTAGATTCTCCTCTAAAAGCGAAGGAGATACTGAATTACACCGGCTGTGACGGAATAATGGTAGGCAGAGCGGTAAAAGGTAGATTATGGCTTATGATGAATATGTTAATATTTATTATTGGCAGTGGCGGTAGAGTAATAAACCCGGAATTTAATCCCGGTATAGATTGGAGAAAGGAGTTTTCAAAAATTTACCTGAAGTTTTTAATTCATTTTAAGGGTGAAAATAAAGGAGTCAGGGAATTTAGGAAGCACCTGTGCTGGATTTTCAAAGGGGCAAGAGGTATTAGCAGAGCAAGGAGTGAGTTCTTTAAAATTGAAAGTTTCAAGGATGCCGTAAACTCTATTGATAATATTTAAAATATTCAATTGCTGACTGTTACATTGCCGGAGTAGCTTTGAATAACAGAGCTAATGCTGCATATTTTTATTGTATGCATTTTTGGATAGAAAGTATTAATAAAGTATTTTTTCTTTAAAGTCTTGTTTAGAGTTGATAGAATAATAGGTACTTTTTCGGGATGTAGCGCAGTCTGGCTTAGCGCGCAGCGTTCGGGACGCTGAGGCCGGGGGTTCAAATCCCCCCATCCCGACCAGGTTTGTACATATAAAATGTAAAGAGTCCTTTGGACAACTTAAATCTGAAACAGAGAGTCTAGGGGTGACAAAATTTGTCAAAGATCGGGCTCATAATATTCGTTATGGCTTTAGCTTTTATAACAATCTGCAAGGTGTTGTATTAACTGAATAAAAGAAAGGGAGAAAGGAAAAATGAGAAAAATAAGAGTTGCTCTTGGCTCAAATGATGAAAAAAGCATTGTCTCAGATCATATGGGTATGGCAGAGTATTTTTATATATATGACCTTCTTGAGAGCGGAAAATCAAGTTTTGTAGAGAAGAGAGAGAATATATCACAGGAGGCAGAAGGAAAACACGGGCTTCCCGAAAAAATGAAGGCAGTTATGGAGATACTTAAAGATGCTGATGTTATTGTAGGCAGAAGGATAAGCCCCAACTTTATAAGTATAGCTGGTAAGACTAAATTTCAGCCGGTGGTAATGAAAATTGATGGAATCTCAGAAGTTATGAAAGAATTAGTAAAACACTTTGGCAAAATTTACGACCTTGTTGAGCAGAGGAAAACTGGCAATAGACCCAAGGAGATACCTGAATTGGAGAAAGGGTAATTAAGATAATGAGAATCTTCTTTGCCCCAACTCTGCGGTTGCTTTGCAACCTTGTCCTTTGGGTTATATAACAGCAGATATGAGATTCGGCTCTTGCAGAGTCTCAACCCAAATTTCTCACTTCGGCTGCAGTATCGTATATGCTGGGAATGTTATATACAATCGGTTTCGAGATATATAATAGAGATTTAAAAAGAATGGAAGGTATAGAGGGAGAACGGACATAAAGAAAAGCAAGAAAGTAAATAAGGAGAATATGAGTTATCCGGTAAACGAAAATGATTTTGCCATTCAAACGCAAAGTAAAGAATGCAAAAATAGATTTAATCAAAGGTTTAAAAAATATTTTTGAAATGGAGGTAGTAATATGTCATTAGTGATAAATACAACAACACCGGACGGAATTGTTTTAGCAGCCGACAGCAGGCAATCATACCGAAATCGAAAAGGTATGGCTCGAATTGGAAGTGATAACGCTTCTAAACTTTTTCAGTTAAATAAGAGAGTTGGCGTTGCGGTAACCGGGTTAGCATTTTTGACTGAAGATGGTGTGCCTAAAAATACAAGCAAGTTCATTGAAGAATTTAAGCGAGAAACTGAAATCGAAAAATTAAATGTTAGGGATGCAGCTGATAAATTACAGTATCTTTTTAATAAGAAACATAAATGGCAGAAGAAATTAGATAAATTACCAGAAAAGATCAGAAGTGATCTGGAGAGACAAGGATGCGAAGTCTTAGAAATTAAAAAAGAAAAATACATGATTAAGTTCCGTTTTAAAGACCCTAAAGGCAACCTGAAAGAAGGCATCGGCAGAGTTGATGAGATAAATTTTCTAGTGGCTGGTTATAACAAAGACGGCTCGCACGAAGTTTATATTTGTTATATTCCAGGTGAGGTTCAGAAAAAACGAGACAGCAAAGAGAAAGGCAAAGAATACGGCGCTTCTTGGATTGGTCAAATAGATGTTATGTCAAGGATCGTTTTAGGTTTTGATGGTCGGATTAGAAACATAAAATTTATTAACGAAGCTACCCAAAAACTTGGGCAAGAAGAAGTAAATAAACAACTTAGGAGTTTAGAGTATGTTATTCAATGGGGAACAATGACACTTCAGGATGCCATAGATTTTTGTACTCTGATGATTCAAACTACATCGGCCATTCAGCGTTTTTCTGATGGTATTGCAGTTGATCCCGGAGGCATGCCTGGTGTTGGTGGTCTTGTTGATGTGGCAGTAATTACACCTGATAAAGGATTTGTTTGGGTAAGTAAAAAGAAGTTAAAAGTTGGGGATAATGAAATAGATTTAGACAGAGAGCCTAATTTGAAAAGGGTGGAATAGGAGTTTTTATAAATAAGCAGGTAAACAGCAGCTCACTTGTTCTTTAGTAAGAAAGGATGAATGAATAATATGAATATAGGTCGGCGTTTAGCAGAGTGTATCTGTATGTATGCCTTTGGCTTTCGGTCCAGATCTTCGCTTTGCTCAAACTTCTCACATCCGCAAAGCGCTATGTGAAATAGTAAATTAAAAAATATTCATAACAAACTTTAAATTCAAAATAAAAAGGAGGTAATTCATGGCTTTTAAGGCATTATTTTTAGCACATGCACCTGATGCAGATTATGAAAAACATAAAAGTATTATTGATACAGGGAAGTATAGACTTTTGACATTTGTTGTGAAAACTCAAGACGAAGCAATAAAAGTTTCCAAAAGTATCTATGAAAAGGAGAAGATAGATGCCATTATGCTTTGCCCGGGCTTTACGCATAGTGATGTATCAGAGATATTTCAGGCGCTAGAAGGTAAAGTATCTGTCAACGTTGCCAGAGGAGATGGCCCCAGCAGTAAAATTTCACAAGCTGTGATACAAAAAGAATACTTCAATAAATAAAATGAAAAGATAATGATATTACTACATTGCCTAACAGCGGATAAAAGAGAAATCGAAAATTTCCCCAGATTGCCTTTGGTAATTTCTTTTATCCTCAGAATGTTAGGTGAAATACTTGCGGATATTATGACGTTTTGATAGGATAAACCCAGGTTATGAGTCTATTAGTAGTTGTGCGACATTGTCTGCACTTAGATATCAGGTATTTGGAATGGAAAGAAATTATACAAGAGTAATTTCTATTGGTAGATGGTGTAAAATATGATTCTTATTTAATAAAAAGGATAATTATAATAGGGAGTAGAAAGTGGCTTTAAAAGTAACAATAATAGGAGTTGGATTAGTAGGAGAAAAGATTGTTCATTGCCTTAAGGAAAGAGATTTCCCTTGCGAATGGCCGCCTCGAGTTGCAGCGACAAGAGAACGTTCAGAGGTGTTAGCAGGAGAATCAATGCTGGTCGAGGAAACGACAGAAGATGTTTTCAGGGGAGCTGATCTGGTGCTTTTTGCCGGGAAAGAGGGGGCAAGAGGAGCCAGTGTTACATGGCGGGAAACAGCAGAAAAGGCAGGTGCAATATGCATAGATAATGGAAGAGATTTTCGTCTTGCCGAAGATGTGCCTTTAGTAGTTCCGGAAGTTAATGCTGATACTATTGGCAAAGAAGTACGTTTTATCGCAAGTCCAAACTGTTCAACAATTCAACTTGTCGTGGCTTTAGCTCCTATAAATAGAGTCTCCAGAATAAAAAGAATAATAATTTCAAGCTATCAATCTACCAGTGGTTGGGGTGTTAAAGGGCCTGAAGAACTTCGTCGTCAAACACCTGCGGCATTAGAGTCACTTGAAAACATAGCTTACAATCCAACTGTTTTCGCTCGTCCGATAGCTTTTAATTGTATACCGCATATAGAACCTTTCATGGAAGAAAATTATACCCGTGAAGAATTAAAGCTTGTTTATGAAACCCGTAAAATATTAGGAGATCAAAATATTAAGATTTCTGCTACTTCGGTACGTGTTCCGGTATTTGTAGGACACGGGGAAGCGGTATGGATAGAGACTGAAGAGCCAATAACACCGGAAAAAGCTTATGACATTTTAAAAAATTCCCCGGGTATAATTTTAATGGATGATTTAGTAGAGATAAATCCTCGCGGTGATAAAAATGAGAGAAGTTATCCTACTCCGCTGGATGTTAATAAATATGGTGATGAAGTTCTTATTGGAAGAATTAGGAAAGATTTAAGTTGTCCAAATGGGCTGGTATTATGGTGTGTAGCAGACAATCTTCGAAAAGGAGCGGCATTGAATGTAGTTCAAATCGCTGAAGAACTGATTAAAAGAGATATTTTAAAACCATGATTAATTAAGCGCAAGCAGCAGTTGCAAAACAATGCAGTCTGTAGCCACAGCGTTTGCCCAAACCCGGCTTTCAGCAGACTTTACAAGCGCCGCAGGCGTTAAACGAAAAACGCAGTAAAAGATTAATAATTAATAGTAATCAATGAACATAGGAAAATACAAGATTAAACTAATAATATTTGATATGGATGGATTAATGTTTGATACTGAAACGTTAGCATTCAGATACTGGAAGGAAGCAGGCAAAAAATTTAACTACAAAATCAATGATGAAGTTTTTAAAAAAGCAATTGGTTTAAATATAGCAAAAGCAGAAGAAGTCTATAGAAAATATTATGGATCCCGCTTCCCGTTTGAAAAGATAAAAAATGAAGAAATGAATATAGAAGATAATTATATTTTATCAAAAGGATTACCTTTGAAAAAAGGTCTTTATGAGCTATTAGAATATATTAAAGGAAAACAATTAAAAATAGCTTTAGCTACATCAACAAATAGAAATAGGACAGAGAAATTGCTGAATTTATCAAATACGAAAAAATATTTTGATATCACTACATGCAGTAATGAAATAATAAATGGGAAACCCAATCCAGAAATATTTATAAAAACATCTCAAAAAATAAACTGCCAGCCAAAAAACTGCATAGTTCTGGAAGATTCAGAAAATGGAATAATTGCAGCTTATAAAGCAGGAATGCTGCCAATTATGGTTCCGGATATAATCAAACCCAAAGAAGAAATAGAAGCAATGTTATTTAAGAAATTCAATAACTTGAAGGAGGTTAAAGATTATTTTGAATATAATTTAAAAGCTTGACATATAAAAGAAACCGCATCCTTCGTCCAACGGAGTGTATGCTCTCCGGGCTTAGCCACATTTTGCGTACGCTTGCGCTTTGGCAAAACATTGTATATGTTCAAAACGTCAGGCGCCATAAATATTAGAAGGAGCTTAAGAAAATATGTATTCATGAAAAACCACTTTTGTAGTTACTGTATGAACTTTGCTTGTCCATTAAATAATGTCACTGATGAAATCAAAACTAAATTTTTTAATAAAAACCCTGTTGTTAGAGATGCATGGAAAAAATAAAAAAATACGGCGTAGAACAGCGGATATGAGGTTAAGCTCCCGTTGATCGCTTCACCTAAATTGCTCCCTTTGATCACAACGTTGTATATGTCGGAGATGTTAGGCGAAATCAGGCGTGCGATTTGAAGAAGTTTTGGATATATCTGAAATAGCATTATTATGATGAAAATTAAAGAAATCAAAGCAAAATCAATTATAACGAAATCCGGTATAGCAGGTGTAGATTTCGCGATAAATCCTTATGTCGGTTGCATGCATAGCTGTATTTTTTGTTATGCTAAATTTATGAAAAGGTTTACAGACCACCATGAACCCTGGGGTAAATTTTTAGATATAAAAGTAAACGCTCCTGATTTAATTCCAAAGAAAACCAATAAATACAGAAACAAATCAATTACAATTTCTTCTGTAACAGACCCTTACCAACCAATCGAAAGAAAATACAAATTAATGAGGGGGATTTTAGCAAACTTGATTCCTCTCCAACCAAATTTAAGTATTTTAACCAAGTCAGATTTGATTGTTAGAGACATTGACCTATTAAAGAAATTCAAGAAATGCGTGGCCGGTGTTTCTCTTTCACTTTTAGATGACTGTATCAGAAAAGAAGTAGAACCTTTAGCTTCTCCTGTTGAAAAAAGAATAAATGCTGTGAAAGAATTGAAAGAAGCTGGAATTAATACATTTATTTTTATTTCACCAATGTTACCAGAATCAACTGATTGGAGAAAAATAATTCTAAGAACCAAAAATTTTGCAGATGAATTCTGGTTCGAAAATCTAAATGTTAGAGCAACAAACTGGCCAGACATAGAGAACTGGTTGAAAACCAAACATCCTTATTTATTAAAGGAATACGAAGAAATCTATTTTGCAAAAGGTAATTATTGGGATAAAATTGAGCAAGAAATAAAATCGTTTTGTAAGAAAAATAAACTTAATTTTAATATATATTTTCATCATTAAATAACTTATTACTATGTTATCAAATTTAATTTGAGTAAAGAGGAGGTAGTAAGACTATGGTAATAAGAAAATTAGATCTAACAAAGGAATATAAAACCTATTACACGGCAAAAACAACGCCGGAAGTATTTGAGTTTGATGAAGCACAATTCTTAACAAAACTATTCTAAGACAACCTGTAAATGAAAAAAGTTAATTTACTATGAGAAAAATGCAATATGAAAACATTCTTAAAAAACTAAAAGCCTTATCCAATCCCATAGCAGTTGATGGTATGGCGCGGTTTGGTATTAATACAGAAAATACTTACGGAGTTTCTATTCCTAAACTAAGGAAGATGGCAAAAGAAATTGGGAAGAGTCACTCTCTTGCTCTCAAGCTTTGGGATTCAGGAATTCACGAAGCGCGTGTACTTGCCAGTATGGTTGATGAGCCGAATCGGGTGACAAAAAAACAAATGGATGCGTGGATAGTAGATTTTGACTCGTGGGACGTATGTGATCAGTGTTGTATGAACTTGTTTGATAAAACTCCTATGGCATGGGAGAAGGCAGTAGAGTGGACAAAGCGCGAAAAAGAATTTGAAAAGCGCGCTGGGTTTGCCTTGATGGCATGTCTGGCATGGCGCGACAAGGAGTCGCCAGACAAAAATTTTCTAGGCTTCCTGCCGGCAATAAAACAGGAGGCGGATGACGATAGAAACTATGTTAAAAAAGCAGTCAACTGGGCGTTAAGAAATATCGGAAAAAGGAATCTCAATTTGAGCAGAAAGGCAATTGAGAGTGCAAAAGAGGTTCAGAAAATGGATTCAAGAAGTGCAAAATGGATTGCTTCTGATGCAATCCGTGAGTTAACGAGTGAAGCAGTTCAAGAAAGATTACAAAAAAGAGGTAAATAAAGAATGGGCAGGTTATTTTAATTGGTGTACCAATTCATGAAATTATACACTGGGTAGTACTTGTTATAAGGAAAAAATCTTTAAAAAAAATTAAGCTTGGCTTTCATATAAAATTTTAACTCTTGGTGTTTGTTGCAAAGAACCTGTTACCGTGTAGCTTTATCGTATTGCTGCTATTATGCCAGGAATAATTTTAGGTATTCTGCCGTCAGTTTACGGGATTATTGCAGGTGATAGTTTGATTTTATTTTGTGGCCTAGTTTTTATTATTGCTGCTGGTGGGGATTTATTAGTTCTATGGTTGACAAGAAATGTATCCATTGATGAATATGTATTGGATCATCCTAAAAAAGCAGGTTGCTATATTATGAAAAAAGCTGGTTAATAAACTGTTTTGCAATTATTGATTTATCAATTGAATTAACAAAAGATTTAAATCTTTTTGATATTAAAAAAATGAAAGGTGATTATAAAAAGGGTTATTATAGATTGAGGGAAGGATAGAGAAATAATTGAAGAGTTTGAGAAAAATGAAAAAGAGGGGAAAGTAAGTTTTAACACAATAGATGAAATAATAAAAAAATAAAAAAGTGGCAGGCCTTCGTCCAATACCGGCTTGACGGGCTTCGCTCCTTACAGTTGCTTTGCCAAAAATTTATCCCTGGCATATTTTTTTGCAAATACCTTGATAAGAGAATGAAATTAGAGTTAAATTATTTTTAAGGTTGTTTGGAAGTTTAAATGGTCAGGCTAATGGCAAAAAATATGTCAGTTCTTAGCTTTGCTCAAGATTGGTCAACTTCGCCAGGCCTGGAGTGTTGTGCGAAGTTCACTATGCTCCGCTTTAAAAAGAAATATTATTGAACATTATCGATTATGGTATTAGTGTATTAGTATGTCTAAAGAATCAGATATTTTAAAGATAGTAAAAGAAGATATATTAGAAGCATTAGGTAGAAAGAATAAAAGGATTTCAATAAAATTTATGAATCTAGAAGTTAATGTTTCTAATTCTTTTGTATCTGAAGCCATAAAGGAACTTGAAAAGGAAGATTTGATAAAGATTTCTTTAGAAAAGAAACATCGGCAAGAATATATCCAATTGACGAAAGAAGGACAAAGCACATCAAAGGATATTATCAAAAAACATTTTGTTCTTGAAAAATATTTTAAAAAAAGAAGGAGTAGAGGAGAAGCAATCAGGGTAACCAATGTTCTCGAGCATTATATTTCTACAGAAGTTGTTGATACTATCAAAAAATTGTCTACTTTCAAAAAGAAGGGTGTTTCCTTAACAGAGTTCAAACAAAAAGAGGGTTTGATTGCAGATATTAATTTGAGTATTGGATTATTTGAAAGGATAGTTAGTATGGGGATATTTCCAGGAGAAAGGATAAGAATAATGAATAAAATCCCAAACGGCGTCATTGTTGAAATAAAAAATAAAAAATTTGCTATAGCTAAAAGTATAGCAAAAGAGATCAGTGTGTTAGAAGATGAAAAATCTTAAAATACTCTTAATTGGACAACCGAATGTAGGAAAATCTTCGCTACTCAATGCTTTGGTTGGTCCAAGGGTGGTAATATCTAATTACCCTGGAACAACAGTTGAAACAACAAAGGCAGAAAAAGTTTTTGGTGATACAAAAATAACTTTTGTTGATACTCCGGGAATATACTCTATCTCCGACAGAAGTGAAGAGGAAAAAGTTACTGAAAAGAGTTTATTTGAAGGGGATGCAGATGGGGCAATAATAGTTGCTGATGCAACCTCTTTGGAGAGAAGCCTTTATATGGCTTTGCAAATCTTAGAGGCAGGAGTGCCAGCTATTATAGCTTTAAATTTTGTGGAAGATGCCGAGAAGAAAGGAATAAAAATTGATTATGGAAAATTAGAAAAACTGCTTGGTATTCCTGTTAATCCCATAAATCCTCTAAACAAAAAAGGGATAAACAAAATTATAGATATAATATTAAAAATTAAACAGATAGTAAAACAAAAATTTGAGGTCAGGTATGATGACGATATAGAAAAATCGATAAACAAAATATCTACTCAAATTAAGGGGAAACTACCCAAAAGATTCATTTCCTTAAGGGTTTTAGAAGAAGATGAAGACTTTTATGGATATTTGAAGGATAAAAAAATAATTGGAAAAGCTAAAGAAAACTTAAAAACCCATCCAAAGGTTGCAGAAGATATATCTATAACCAGATATGGCACAGCATCATTCATAGCGAAAAAGGTTACTCAAATAACTCCTCTAGAAAAGGTAAAAAAAATAGAGGAGAAGCTTGATAAAATCTTTCTGCATAAACTCTGGGGTCCATTTACTACTGTTTTATTCCTTCTTATCATTTTTGGGATATTATTATATCTTGGCAATTTTATACAAGGAATTCTTATGGGCTTGACAGAGAATCTTTTATCTTCTTTTGCTGTAACAGACAAATCTATCGTCAATATGATATTGGTTCAAGGTTTAACTGGACTTACAGCCGGTGTTTCTATTGCTTTACCCTATGTGTTTTTGTTTTATTTGATCTTGGGCTTATTAGAAGATGTGGGCCTTCTCTCCAGATTTATTGTGAATGCAGAAAGATTTTTAAAAAAATTAGAATTACCTGGAAAGTCATTTATTCCTTTAATATTAGGATTAGGTTGCACCGCATCAGCATGTAGAGCTTGCAGGGTCTTATCCAGTAGAAAAGAACAATTCCATACCGCCTCATTATTCGCTTTTGTGCCTTGTTCCTCAAGAATTGCCATAATAATGGGAGTGGTTGGGTTTTATGGAGGTATAAAGTTAGCTTTTTCTGTTTTTGCTACTTTACTTTTTGCTGGTTTAATCTGGGCTTTTGCAATAAAAAAAATTATTCATATAAAGAGTGAACCATTGCTTTTAGAACTGCCTCCTTATAGAAAACCCTTGATTAAAAACGTTCTTGCTAAAAGCTGGATTAGAATGAAGGATTTTGTATACATAGTTATACCCTTGTTAGCACTTGGAGGAATAGCTTATGGCATTCTAAATATAGCAGGACTTACCACTATTATACTAAAACCTCTTTCGCCGATCGCTATTTGGTTAGGATTACCTACTGCAACTGTTATTCCTTTGGTATTTGGTTTCTTGCAGAAGGATTTAACTGGAGCAATGCTTATATCAGTTCTTGGTAGTAAAATATCTCTGGCGTTAACCCCAATTCAAATATATACTTTTGGCGTAGCGGCTACTATTGGGATTCCCTGCATAATCGCTTCAGGAATGCTTGTTAAAGAATTTGGATTTAAAAGAGCAATAGTTTTAACAATAGGATCAGTAATTTACGGTCTTTTATTTGCTGGTTTAATTTGGAGAATAATTTCCGTTTTTTTGAAAATAGCGTAAACATGTTTTCTAATTTTTGGCGGGACTACGTGAGCTCCCGTTTGCTATTGCTCAAGCGGCACTATCGTGCTTGCGGCAGCGATTAAAGGAGCGTTGTTGCCTTCGGCAAGTTGGCCGGTCAAATTTCAGATTTGCCGGAGATTTTCTTAATTGCGATGTTATATTAAATTGTGTTTACTTTCAGGATGCCTAAAATGGCTTGGGGGAAAAGATAATGGAAATAGAAAAATTGAATGAAGAGATAAAGAAATGCAGCAGATGCAGGCTATCTGAAACCAGAACAGGCGCTCTTTGCGGGGAGGGAAATATAGGTGCAAAACTCATGCTGATTGCTCAGGCACCCGGGGAAAATGAAGATAGAGAAGGGAAAATGTTCATTGGGCCATCAGGGAGGGTCCTGGATGAATTATTTAAGAAAGCTGATATTAATAGAAAAGAGATTTATATGACAAATCTGATTAAATGTATGCTCCCAAAATACAGGCGCCCAAAGCAGGATGAGATTGAGATTTGCAGCAAGTATTTAGATAAAGAAATAACGTTAATAAATCCGAAAATATTAATTCCGCTGGGGTATTACGCGACAAGATACATCTTTGAGAAATACGCTATCCCATTACCGTCTAAATCAGAATTTTGCGGGGTTTACTGTAAGATTTTTTTGGCTGCAGATAAAAAAATCTTTCCTTTGCAGCATCCTGCTGCTGTTCTTTATGATAGTTCTATTAAGGAGAAAATCATAAAAAATTACCGTAAGATGAAAGTACTTCTTACTGATTGTAAATGGTATCAAATGTGTCCGATGAAGGTATTTTATGAGAAAGGAAAATTAAATAAAAAATGGGTAGAACTATACTGTAAAGGGGATTGGGAGAGTTGTATTCGTTATCAGATGGAAGAGAGAGGTCAGGAGCACCCGGATTGGATGCTTCCGGATGGGAGTATTGATGAAAGATTGCACAAATTGCATAAGGAGATGATGGGATGAAAAGGTTAGGGGAAAGTGCAAAGATTATAATCGCGATTATAATATTAAGCCTGGTTATAGGACTTTGGGGTTGCAAAGAACCAGCATCTACTTTGGGAATAAATGAGAGTATAGCTGAAAGGATTATCAGGATAAATGCCAAAGGCGATGTTCTTAATTACCAGGAAACCCTTTTTTTGGAATGAAAGAAAATTCTCTGAAATTTTGGCAGATGAATCTGAGTTTTATCATCATCGGATTGAGGAGTTTAAGAAAACTTATGAAGTGGATGCTGATAATTTTAGCATAGAATTTGCAAAGGAGAGAAATTCAACACTGCTAAGTTGTGATATCCACGGTAAATTTAATGGAAGTCGGTATGATTTCCATTGGTTTTTAAATCCTTTAGGTCTGGATTTTCTTGATAGTCCTTTTGATAAGTCCGAAAGAGCTCTTTCCTGGGAAGGACCCGTTGAGGAGATTCCGACCAGTATTATTCTGGAGTTTACTTTTCCCATTGATAATTGCCATGCCCATGTTTGGCCAAAATAACCAAAATAAGGAGGTAATAAGATGAAGGTTACCATTATTTATGATAATCAGGTAGTAAAGGCAAAGGAAGGCTTTAAAGCTGATTGGGGCTTTTCCTGCTTTATAGAGGCATATGGTAAGAAAATACTTTTTGATACTGGCGCAAATGGTTCTATACTTCTTAGCAATATGGAAAAGCTCGACATAGATCCTGCTGCAATTGAAGAAGTTTTTATTTCTCATTATCACTGGGATCACACTGGTGGACTATCAGAATTTCTTAAGATAAATTCAGCCAAAGTTTATATTCCGCAGTCGTGCCAGGAACCACCTGGTGCAAGAGAGGTGGTCAATGTAAAAGAATCTCTTAAAATTCATGAAGATATTTTTTCAACAGGTGAACTCGAAAATATAGAGCAATCTCTGGTGGTAAAAACTGAAAAGGGGTTGGTTGTAATCGTGGGATGTTCTCATCCCGGGGTTAAAAACATTCTAAAAGCAGCATCGGATTTTGGAGATCCTAAGGTACTTATCGGGGGTTTGCATGGATTCAGGGATTTTAATCTGGTAAAGGACTTGGAATTTATCTGTCCAACTCACTGTACACAGTTTAAGTCAGAAATAGGATCACGATATCCAGGGAAGTATATTAGTGGAGGAGTGGGTAAAGTTATAGAAATATAAATCTACAACTTCATATAACAGATTATGTCTGGTTTTACATGGTTACGTCTAAATTGTTGCTTTCGTTAAAATCTTCAGATATGATCAGTAAGTTATGTGAAATTGCACTGCATGTTTATATTGTAGAGGAAGATAAAGATGATTGCTTGGATTAACTTTATTTCAATTGTCGTTTCGGCTTTAATTTGCTTATACTTCTATGTAAAAAGTGCAAGTCCAGCTGCTTTGGAGAAAAAGATTGGTAAAATTGCTTACCGTAAATGCACAGGATACAGAATTATATCCTCTATCTTTATGACGGTTGCATGCGTCAACTACGTACTCTATTATTTTTATCCACTTCCAATGAATCTTTCACAAACCTTTCCCTGGGGATGGTGGATTTCAGCTTTGATAGCAACTTTTATTGCCATCCCGGGAGGTTACCTGTGGGGGAAAGGTATGAAAGACGCAGGCGAAGAAACCATGATAGTGAAGAATGAACACACCCTCTACGGAGGCATTTACAAGAAAATCAGACATCCTCAGGCAGCTGGTGAGATAACATTCTGGTGGGTGATTGCTTTCTTCTTGAATTCTCCTTTTCTTGCTTTATTCTCGTTTATCTGGATACCAATCTTTTATATGATGTGTTGGGCAGAGGAAAAAGATCTCATCATTCGCTATGGTAAAGAATATCTTGAGTATAGGAGAAATACAGGTTTTATTATACCTAAGAGAAATATAATATTAAAAAAATGAAGGAAGGTTAAAATAAAAAAATCATTATTATTGGTACTTGTATTAGTAATGGGTGTATCATTGGCAGCAGTTTTTAGCTCAGGTGGATGTAGAAGAGTAGAGCCGGTAGAAGAACCAGCTCAAGAAACTATTGGGGAGAATTCTATTAAAAATTCTAAAGAGGAACCGCCTGAGCAACAACATGAGTTGATTCCAGGTAATGGTGAAGTCACTGTAAAATCAACAGATTCCTCTTATAAATCCACTACTGAGAAGCCGGTTGGATAGTTTGGGAACCATCAGGAAGCTGACATAATGCTTTCTGGAGTCGATTTCAATAATGCGGGGGGACCTCTCCTGTTCAATCATCAGGGAGGGATTGCAAGCGACGGAGAACATTTCATACTTGCGGACAGAAATAACAACCGCGTCCTTATATGGAACTCCCTGCCAGATGGGAATACGGAACCTGATATAGTTCTGGGTCAGAAAGATTTCACATCAAACAATCCAGGTGAGGACCCTGGCCAGCTCAACTGGCCTATAGGGGTTGCAACAGGCGGAAAACGCATCATAGTTACGGATGTGTACAATCACAGGGTCCTGATATGGAACTCTTTCCCTACTCAGAACGGTCAGGCGGCGGACATAGTGCTGGAGGGCTCTGATGACCCAAATAAGTACGGAAATATAGGATGGCCCTGGGCAGTATGGACCAATGGAGAAAAACTGATTGTTACAAGCACGGCAGGATCTTCTGTCCTCATTTGGAACAGTTTTCCCACCAGGAACAATCAGGAACCTGATATTGTCATAGAGCTTGAAGAGTTCGGTACACCAAGGACAATAGGCAGTGACGGAACGAACCTTGTAATAGGAGACCACAACGCATTTGGTTCGAGCCAGGGCAACTTTTTCTGGAGAACTTTCCCAAACCAGGACAACCAGAAATATGATTTTTTTATGGAAAATGCTCCCGGGGGAGATATGCAGAGGGGTGAAATAATGTGGGGTCCAACTTTTATGCCGGACGGGAAATTTGTGGTGGTTAGCGACAGGATCCATATATGGGATGCCTTCCCGGAGGACGAAAATGATGCCCCGGATCTTTCTGTCGGTAGAACTCATGGTGTGGATGGTTATGACTTTGGAGGATCGCAAAGCGGGGATGGTTCATCAATAGCGTATG
>Ga0307928_10000702_pt1 | contig 25217 bp, 39 predicted proteins | sample AceLakmetagen232_FD_201815 | JGI IMG/M metagenome (GOLD analysis project Ga0307928, IMG submission 201815) | Saline water microbial communities from Ace Lake, Antarctica - #232 | ecosystem: Environmental > Aquatic > Non-marine Saline and Alkaline > Saline | place: Antarctica: Ace Lake... | reverse complement strand
ATTTTATAATAGAGCAAATTACAGGTGAAGATCATGAAGGTGCTGGCAATAGTTTTTATTATCCAGAGGGACGCAATCTTTGGAACTGGACGGATTTTAAGCGCATCGGCACAATCTACGACAAGGATGCAAAATAATTTAACTTTTAAACTATGAGGATTATTTTAATGAAGAAACAATCAAGAAATTTAAAAACACTCAGCCCTGCACTACTTGAGATTGGAAAAATCAAGATTGGAAGAAAAGGTCAAACAAAAAAGACAGCCTCTGGCAGTACATTTCAGATGCCTGAGAAACTTGACTATTTCCTTGTCACGACTTTGGAAAGAGACAAGAGTAATAACTTTGAGAAGGACAAAGAAATTCATAAAATTATCGGAGAAAAACCAAAAAGAATCCCAATCATGCTTCTGTTTAATTCTATTGAGGGGAATTTCCAGAGCAGATTTTCCAGATATAATGGAAAGACTTGTGAATGTTCCGGGGATGGAGAAACTGCAATCTGCAATGGTGAAGAAATCGAATGTCCTTGCGGAAAAGAAGACCCTGAATATACAGGCAAAGACAAATGCAAAATGAATGGAACTTTGTCTGTCATGATAAGAGATGCGAAAAAATTCGGCTCTTGCTGGAAACTCAGAACAACTGGTTTTCACAGTATAACAAATATATATTCATCTCTTCTTCTTATCCAAAGCATGACAAAAGGACAGCTTGCAGGAATATACTTGGAGCTTGTCCTTGCAGAAAAAACAGCAGTCAATCCATTAACAAAAAAGCCTGTTAAAATCTGGGTAGTTGGAGTTGAGTTTGATGGGTCTCTTGAAAAACTTGTCACAACTGCAAATGAGTTGAAGAAAATCGCTCCGCAGGAAGTTGGGGACCAGAAACTCATTGAAGGTGAAGTCCCGAATCTCATTGATGATGAAGACTTTGATGCAGAAGATCACATTGAAGAATTCTATCCTGAACAGGCTGAAGGTTTTGTTGAGGAAGTGGTTGATGAAGAGACAGGTGAAGTGACTGAACAGGCAGTTGATGTGCAGGACACTCTTGATGCTGGTAGTATTGAAGAAGCTGTTGATGCTGAACCACTTCCTGAAATTGTGCCACCAAAACCAAGAACAAATAGCAAGAACAAACTCACATTCTAAATTAATCGGAGAAACCGAAAATGAAATTAACTGTTGATTTTTACAGGGGAATTAAACATGCTGAAGTTGATATATCTGGCATCTCTCTTGTTGCTGGAAAAAACTATCAGGGCAAGTCATCCATTGCTAATGCATTTGGTGCTGTTCTTCTGGGTGAACCACTCCCACCATTTGTTCTGAAAAAGGATGCAACACAGATTGTGAATACGAATTCCGGAGTGGGGAAAGTCCTTCTTGAATGTGAAGATGGGACAAGTCTCATTGATTATCCACTGGGGAAACTCACATCAGGTGGATCAATTCCGAAATGTTCTTTTGAATCAGCAGGAATGAAGTCTCCTGTTCTGATTGAAACTGAAAGAGACAAGTCAATATATTTCTCAGAACTGCTTAAAACAAATCCCACAAAATCCGAATTCAAAAAAGCAGTTGCATCTGCCAACATTGATGATGAAAGCATTGATGAAATATGGAACATGGTGGAAACTCTGTCATGGGATGGAGCATATGACCGGGCAAAGAAAAAAGGTGCTGAGTTAAAAGGTGCTTGGAAGCATGTCACTTCAGATCAATATGGAATCAACAAAGGTGAAATCTGGAAACCTGAAGGCTGGGAAATCGGTCTTGAAACAAAGAAGGTTGAAGACTTCATAAAACAGATTACTGTTCTCCGAAAAGAAAGAGACAGTGCTGTTTCTGCCACTGCAATTGATGATGAAGAAAGAAAAAAGCTGAAAAGTTATGTTGATGGCATTGCTTCTGCAAGATTGAATGCAGAGGAACATCAGCAAGTTGTTGATGACTCACAGGAAGCATATAACAAACATATAACTGATGTTCCATCTATTCTCACAAATGATTATCAGGCATGTCCTTCTTGTGGAGATGCATTGAAGATCGAAGATGGCAAGATTGTTGTTGCAAAGAAACTGACAAAGAAACAGATCGATGACTCCCAGAAAAAATATGACAAACACAGAGATGCTGAGAAAAAACTTCAGGAAGCATTGTCAATTGCAAATGAAGGGCTTGGAGAGGCAAAAATGCTGTTGAAAGAATGTGAAGATGCTGTTGAGAAATGGAATCAATCTGAGAAAAAATCAAAAGGAAGGTCAGCACAGGACATTGACGCTGATATTGAACAGATCGAATGGCAAAAAACAATGCTTGAATCATATCAGGAAGCCAGAAATGTCCACAATGAAATCATTTCACTGTTGGAAGTTGTGAAGGCTCTTGCTCCTGAAGGTCTCAGGAAATCCAGTCTCACAAGTGGCATCCTGAAATTCAACAAGAAAATGCATGAACTGTGTAGGGAAGCTGAGTATGGATCAATGAGTATTGAGCCAAGTGACTTGTCTTTCACATGCAATGGAAGAAGATATGAACTCCTGTCTGACTCAGAAAAATACAGGCTCAGAGCAGTTATTCAGGTAACAATTGCAATCTATGATGAATCTGACATTATTATTCTTGATGGTGTTGACATTCTTGATGGAGCAGGGAGAAGTGGACTCTTGATTCTCCTGAATGAAGTTGGAAAGACTGCTCTGCTTTGTATGACTATTCTTGATGGCAAAGAGAACATGAGAGATATGTCTGATGTTGGTGGTCATTCATACTGGATTGAGGAAGGTGAAGTAGCGTGAAATTCACACTGAGACCATATCAGGAAGAAATTGTGGAACAGGTTAGGGATGCATACCGGGAAGATTTCAATGCTCCACTTCTCCAGAGTCCGACAGCTTCAGGAAAAACCGTGATCTTTGCATACATCACTGAGAAAGCATCCGAAATGGGAAACAGGGTAATTATACTGGTTCATAGACAGGAACTGCTCTCTCAGGTCTCCAGAGCATTGATGGAGATGTCTGTTCCACATGGTTTGATTTCTCCGAAACATTCAATTTCATATGACAAGATTCAGGTTGCATCTGTTCAAACACTTGTTCGCCGGCTTGGAAAATATCCAGACCCTGATTTAATTATCATAGATGAATGTCATCACACTGCGGCAGGCTCATGGAAGAAGATACTCAATGCATATCCTGATGCCAAACTATTGGGAGTGACAGCAACTCCTGTCAGGCTGGATGGCAAAGGTCTTGGAATTCAGGCTGGTGGTTACTTTGATACGTTAGTTAATGGAAAATCTGTCTCTGACTTGATTGAATTGGGATATTTATCTCAGCCAGTAATTTATGCTCCACCTGAGAAGATAGATTTCTCAGGCTTACATAAACAGTTTGGGGATTTCAAGCAGAATGAGATGGATGAACTCATGGATAAACCAACTATCACCGGATGTGCTGTTGAACATTATCAGAAATTGTGTCCTAATGAACCGGCAATTGCATTCTGTGCAAGTGTTAAACATGCCAAGCATGTTGCTGAGAAATTCAATTCAGTTGGCATTCCTTCAGAATCTATTGATGGGAAACTGGATGATTACTCAAGAAAGAAAAGAATTGATGACTTGGGGGCTGGAAGAATTAAAGTGCTGACATCATGTGAAATTATCTCAGAAGGGACTGACATTCCTGTGGTCTCTGTTGGTATATTACTCAGACCAACAGCATCTCTGGGATTATTTCTCCAGCAATGTGGAAGAGTTTTAAGAATTCATCCATCAAAAACACGTTCTATAATTCTTGACCATGTTGGAAACACTCTCAGACATGGATTCCCTGATGATGAAAGAGAGTGGACGTTGGATGGTGCAAAGAAGCGAAAGAGAAAAGAGTCTGATGATGATCCTGAAATTAATATCGTTCAATGCCAGAATTGCTTCAGGATGTTCAAAAGGTCCGAAGGAGCATGTCCTGATTGTGGATGGGTTGCTCCAGTCCTCTCCAGAGAGATAGCAGAGGTTAAGGGAATGCTTGAAGAAATCAGCAAAAGTGATAAAAGAAGACTATCATTCGAAAGAAAGAATGAAATATACAAGGCAAAGACTGAGGATGAATTGAGAACAGTTGCAAAGAAATATGGTTATTCTCCGGGCTGGGTATATTATGTAATGAAATCCAGAAGAGAGAAAGGAAAGCAATATGCTTGAAACTAATAAGATACATTGCGGTGACTGTCTTGAATTAATGCCAAACATAGAATCCGGTAGCATTGATATGATTCTTGCAGACGTTCCTTATGGAACAACAGCTTGTAAATGGGATGTCATTATCCCGTTAGAACCGATGTGGAAAGAATTGAAACGAATTATCAAACCAAATGGTGCAATCGTTATGACAGCAAGTCAACCATTTACAAGTATTTTAGTTATGAGTAATATTAAATGGTTTAGGTGTGAATGGATATGGGATAAAATAAAATCATCAAATCCATTATTGGCAAAAATACATCCATTAAAAATACATGAAAATATTTTAGTTTTTTCAAAAAATAAAACTATATATAATCCTTTAGGAATATATAATATAATCCCCAAAAATATAAAACAAGCAAAATCTGATGTTTTAAATCATAGTGGGCAATATACACAAACAATAAGTGGTTATCCAAAAAGTATTCAAAAATTTAGTAGAGATAAATTATTACATCCAACTCAAAAACCAGTTGCACTTATGGAATATTTAATCAAAACATATACAAATGAAAATGATATTGTTTTAGATTTTACAATGGGAAGTGGAACAACTCCCGTTGCTTGCATTAAAACAAATAGGCAATATATTGGTATTGAACTTGATGAACAGTATTGCAAGATAGCAGAGAAACGCATATTCTATGAACGTCAACAATTAAAACTGGAACTATAATGCTTGAACTCGCATCATTATGTTTCTCAATATTAACATTAATCATTGGAACATTCCTTGCAGTTATGTGGCTGTTCCGATTCAGAAGAAAGGAGATATTGACTTATGCTGATTGTAAGGATTTTATTATTGGTTGGATTGATTGGCTTTTTAATATTAAATTATATTAGAAACAGAGCAGTTTACATCACAATCATATCCGGCAGGGGAATAGGACAGACAAGAAGGATAATTGATTATAACAAAGTCTCGAAAGCTATCAAGGTTGATAAACCATTCAAACCAGTTCCTGATGGCTCGAGTAAATATCAAACATGGAGAAGAACTGATGAATTTAGAAAACGCAATGATAATGATTCTGATGCTGTTGTCATACCTGATTAATTCAGCATGTGATGCAATTGATCATGCCAAAGGTGGAAGTACATTGATGGAGTTATGGCATATACTGAAGGCTATCAGTTATGGCATACCATTTTCGATTATACTGTATTTGATCGATGCAACATTCTGGCTCTATCCTGTGTTCTGGCTGGCTCTGTGGATTTGGTGGGAGTTTGGATATAATTTCTTCAGAGCATTAGAGATATGGAGATATGACGATAAACTTGTGATTAAATGGCTTCGCAAATTGTGGGGCTTTGGACTGTGAAAGAATTGAATAAAATATACTGTGGTGATTGTGTTAAATTGATGAAAAAGATGAAAAGTAATAGTGTGGACTCTATCGTTACCGATCCGCCGTATGGATGGAGTTTCATGGGTAAGAAATGGGATTATAATATTCCGGGTGTTGATGTTTGGGAAGAAGCATTACGAGTATTGAAGCCGGGTGGATATGCATTAATTGCTTGTGGTACTCGAACACAGCATAGAATGGCGGTTAATATTGAGGATGCAGGATTTGAGATACGGGATTTAATTGCATGGGTATATGGATCGGGATTCCCGAAAAGTTTGAATGTGGGTAAGGCGATTGATAAAAGGAAAGATTGGGATAAATTAAAAACCCTTTCCAATAGAATTAAAGAAGCAAGAGTAAAATTGGGTTTAACAAAACAACAAGCATTCAAAAAGTGCGGAATGAATGCTAAAACATTTGGGGGAAATAGTTGGTTTGAAGATGGTAGATTTCCAATGAAAGAAGACTATGAACTTTTAAAGAAAGGGCTAAATCTTGATGATTTTTGCGATATTGCCTTTGAAGAGGCAGGAAGAGAGTTATTGGGAAAAACCAATTTCGGAGCAAGTTCAATTTATGGAAGTGAAATTTATAACAAAAGAGAAAATGGAAAAGAAATAAAAATAACCAAAGGAAACTCACCATATGAGGGCTGGGGCACTGCTCTAAAACCAGCAATGGAATTATGGACGCTCTGCAGGAAACCACTATCTGAGAAAACAGTTGCCGCTAATGTACTGAACTGGGGAACTGGCGGAATAAATGTGGATGGATGCAGAGTGGAATATCAAAAAAAGGATTTAGAAGAAAGAACACTTCGTAGTGGAATAAATTCTATTGGCAAAGAATATGATAGTGCTAATAAAAAAGAATTCAGTCTTGGAAAAGCAACAGTAATTGCTCCTAATACTCAAGGTCGTTTTCCTGCAAATTTCATTCACAATGGCTCAGATGAAGTACTGGAAGGATTTCCGAATACAAAAACACACGGTGGGGGAGCAAGTAGCACTGGTTTCTGGCAAGGTGGACAAGATAAACGGTTTATTGATAAGGGCGATTCCGGTTCTGCCGCTCGGTTTTTCTACTGCGCAAAGGCATCGAAAGCCGAAAGGAATAAGGGACTTGAGGGGATGGAAGCGAAATATATAGAAAGAGATAACGGTTTCAGTGATAAAATATCTGATACAAAAATACCTCGTGCTAACAATCATCCAACTGTCAAACCTATTAAACTCATGCGGTATCTCTGCCGTCTTATTACACCACCAAAAGGAATAGTGCTTGATAATTTCGCAGGCAGTGGAAGCACTGGTGTAGCTTCTATAATTGAAGGATTCCAGTTTATTGGCATGGAACTATCACCGGAATCTTGTGTAATAGGGAATAAACGAATTGAATCCGAAATGAAACAGTTAAAACTATTTTAGGAAAGGAATTTTAAAGTGATTGAGCAAATTAATGATGATATTTTTTCAATTGAGTGCGATGGTTGCGGAGAGAAAACAGCATATTTCTATGTTGAGATTGATCCTGAATCAGCAGTTGAAGAAGATGACTGGCATAAGGGAGAAGGAGATGAAATATTCTGCTCAACATGCTATGTCCCACCATATCCTGAGTTGCATCTTGATGATTGGAGTATTCAGGATTTATTGAAGATAGCTCCAGAGAGGGATTATCATACTCGTAAAGGAATCATTGAGCAGATTTATGCAAAATTAATTAAAGAAGGAATTCCTGATGAACTGAAGGGGAAATATGCTTGAATTGAATAAAATATATTGCGGTGATTGTTTAGAATTAATGCCTAATATTGAGTCAGAAAGCATTGATATGATTCTTGCAGATGTTCCTTATGGTACAACAGCTTGTAAATGGGATTCTATCATTCCGCTTGAGCCTATGTGGGAACAGTTGAAGCGGATCATTAAGCCAAATGGTGCAATCGTTATGACAGCAAGTCAGCCATTTACAACAAAATTAATAGCGAGTAACATGGGGATGTTTAAGTATGAATGGATTTGGAATAAAACATTTGGGAAAGAACCATTTGCATCAGGGAAAAGACCTCAAAAGGCACATGAGAATATTTGTTTGTTTTATTATAGACAACCAGTTTTTAATTCACAAAAAACAAAAGGTACACCGTATATTGACATCAGAAAAAGAGCTATTCAGCCGGGAACACATTACCAAAAGAAAAATGTAATAATTAAAAATAGTGGGTATCGATATCCAATATCAGTAATTAATTTTGTAAATGCTAATTTTGAAGGCATGCATCCAACTCAAAAACCAGTTGCCTTAATAGAATATCTTATCAAAACATATACAAATGAAAATGAGACGGTTTTAGATTTTACAATAGGAAGTGGTACGACTCCAGTTGCTTGTATTAAAACAAGCAGGCAATATATCGGCATGGAAATCAGTCCTGAATATTGTGAGATAGCAGAAAAACGCATATTCTACGAACGTCAACAATTAAAACTATTTTGATATTAATGTGCCTGATAATAATATAATAATCGTATAATAATTAACGCAAATAGCGTTACAATTTATAAAAAACAGGCACGTTATAAAAGGATTGAATATAATGAGTGAGAAAACAATACAAGATAGAATCAGACTGGCAATTTCAGAATCACATCTTGCAACTATGTTCAGGAATAATGTTGGATTCGATAAAACCCGTAAGATAAAATACGGTCTGTGCAAAGGTTCAGCTGATTTGGTCGGCTGGTCTACGAAGCGTATCACTCCTGACATGATTGGAAAAAATGTTGCAGTCTTCACAGCTATTGAAATCAAGACCAAAAAAGGTAAGGTATCAAAAACACAGATGAATTTCTTGTTTCAAGTTGGACTTGCTGGTGGCATTGCCGGAGTTGCAAAATCGGAAGAAGAAGCTGTGAAGATAATCGAACGAGGAGTCTTGTTTGATGTTTAAATTAAAATATTTTGAAATGTTTGCTGGAATAGGAGGTTTTCGTGTTGGAATCGAACAAGCAACAGAAAAATGGGAATGTATTGGATATTCAGAAATTGACAAATACGCCTCAGCAATCTACGAGTACAGATACCCGGGAGACAGAAACTTCGGAGATGCGACAAACATCAATGTTTCAGAACTTCCCGACTTTGACTTGCTCGTTGGCGGATTTCCATGCCAGTCTTTCAGTATTGCTGGCAAAAAAAAAGGGTTTAATGACTCAAGAGGTACATTATTTTTTGAAATTGCAAGGATTCTCAAGCACAAGCGACCCGGATATTTTTTACTCGAAAATGTTAAGGGTTTACTTAGTCATGACAATGGAAAAACTTTCTCAAGAATACTTGGGATTCTTGCCAACATTGGGTATGAGTATCAATGGCAAGTTCTTGATAGCAGATGCATTTCAGTTCCTCAATCAAGAGAAAGAATTTTCATTTTTGGATATTTTGGAAAAAGATGTGAACAAAAAATATTCCCTTTCTCAGAAAGAAATCAAAATGATAGAAAACAAGGAAGCATTTACAGGAGAAATCATATCAGTAGAGCTATAACAGCACAATATGGAAAAGTTTCTGGACATAGCACAAAAATAAAAATAAATGGTAAAATAAGAATATTTACTCCAATCGAATGCGAACGATTACAGGCATTTCCCGATAACTGGACAAAATACGGAATATTAAATAATAAAAAAACATTGATTTCAGATTCACAAAGATATAAAACAATTGGCAATGCAGTAACAACAAGTGTAATTTCAGCAATCATAAAAAAACTTGACAATCAATAGTATAATTCATATTATGATAATCACAACTCAAAAAATGGGAATATGATGTCAGCCAACATTCATGAATTACTTTCCAAACTTAAAAAGGTTAAGAAGTCAGGTGATGGACACACTGCAATTTGTCCGGCTCATGATGATAAAAATAATTCACTTTCAATCCGAGAAGATAATGGGACAATCCTTCTCCACTGTTTTGCAGGTTGTAAATCAAAGGATGTTGCGTCTGCACTTGGATATGAATTGAAAGACCTTTTTGCCCCAAAATCTTCCACAAGTAAAAAGAAAATCGTAGCAAAGTATAATTACACTGACATGACAGGTAAGGTGATATACCAAGCTGTCAGATTCGAGCCAAAATCCTTCTCACAAAGACAGCCTGACCCAGCGAATCCAAAGAAATGGATATATAACTTAAAGGGAATTCATCCACTTCCATTCAGGCTTCCAAAAGTCATTGATACTGTCAAAGCTGGAAATGCAATCTTCATCGTAGAAGGTGAAAAGGATGTAATTAAACTTGAGGAAATGGGCTTCACAGCAACATGCAATTCAGGTGGAGCAGGAAAATGGAGAAAGGATTTCTCTCAATATTTCAGTTCAGCAAAAATCGTTCTGATTGCAGACAATGATGAGCCGGGCAGGGATCATGTTCAGAAAATTGCATCATATCTGGATGGAGTTGCTTCATCAATAATAATTGCAAATGTTGATGGCATGAGCAAAGGACAGGATATCTCTGACTGGATTGAAGCTGGTGGAACAAGAGAAGAACTTATCAATATTGCTCAGAGTTCTCCCACATGGACTCCTGAAGCAAAGAAGACTGAAGATGTAAAGGAAGAAATCAAAACAGTTTACAAAGACCCTGACAATCCTCCATTCAAGATTCTGGGTAGCAATGATGGTGCATTCTATTATATGCCAGATGAAGATCTTCAGTTGGTTAGGATGACTGCTGAACAGCACTCACAGGCGAATATGATTGCACTTGCTCCCTTGCAATGGTGGGAAACAACATTCCCTTCCAAGAGAGGAACGGATTGGAATGCTGGCAGAAACTTCATGTTCAGATATTCAAAAGGAATGGGAATATATGATTCCAAAAAACTCAGGGGATGCGGAACATGGTCTGATCAGAACAGAACTGTCCAGCATAATGGAGACATGCTTATTGTCGATGGTGTGGCAACAAAGATTCAGGATTTCAAAACAAATTTCATATACAATGCCAGTTATCCAATCGAATCATCCCAGACTGAACCACTCTCAAAGACTGAATCATCAAAATTTCTTGAAGTTTGCAGAATGCCAACATGGGAGAAACCGATTTCAGGAACTCTGTTTGCCGGATGGTGTGTTGTTGCTCCTATCTGTGGAGCATTATATTGGAGACCTCACATTTGGCTGACAGGTCAATCTGGAACAGGGAAAACATGGTTATCTGGAAACATAATTGCTCCGGCACTGGGGCAGACAGCAATGAATGCTCAGAGCAATACAACTGAAGCAGGGATTAGGCAATGGCTGGGGATTAATGCTTTCCCTGTTGTCCTTGATGAAGCTGAAGGAGAAGAGAGAAGGTCAAGGGACAGGCTTCAGAATGTAGTTGAACTCATGAGACAGGCATCATCAGAGACAGGTGCTCCCATTGTCAAGGGCAGTTCTCATGGAAGTGCTGTTGAGTTCAAGGTCAGGTCATGCTTCTGCTTGTCATCAGTGGGAGTGAATATTCATCAGAAATCAGATGCATCCAGAATCACTGTGCTGTCTTTAATCAAACCACATCCCAAAGATACTGTTGATTTCTTTGATGGACTGAAAGAGCAAGTCAAGGTGGTTAATCCATTATATTGTGCTGGTCTCAGGGCAAGAGCAATTAAAATGATCCCGGATATTCTGGCAAATGCAAGGACTTTTGGAAGAGTAATTGCTGAGAAGTTTGGGAATCAGAGAATCGGAGACCAGTATGGAACTCTGATTTCAGGTGCTTATGCATTGACATCCGATGGGAAAATTTCAGGTGAAGATGCAGAGAAATGGATTGAAGAACAGGACTGGGCTGAGCAATCATCAATCGAAGGACTGAGTGATGAAGAGAAATGCCTGAACAGGATTCTTGAACATACACTCACATACATGGTTGAAAGAGAAAGGATTGATAGAACAGTGTCTGAAATACTCTATGAAAATGATATATCAGTCCCGGCAAAGAATGCTATGGAGAGAATGGGAATAAAATATGAAGATGTTATTGATGAAAGATTCATGATTGTTTCAGATTCACATGCAGGAATTCAAAAGATATTGAATAATTCAGAGCATGAAAAGAACTGGGGAAGGATTCTCAAGAGATTTCCTGATGCCAAATCTAAGACAGCCAGATTCATGGGAGTGGTTCAGAGAGCAACAGTAATCCCAACTCAGAAAATATTTTAAAAAATAGCTTGACAAAATATGAATTATAATATATAATATAAGTAAGATTAAATATAAGGGGAATGAATATGAGAGAAGAACAAAACACATTAAATATTGCCTGTATATTATACGCCATATTCTTTTTATATGCTTTTAGCTATGAACCCGAATGGCTTGGATGGGTAGCTATCGTCGTAGTTTTTATATGCACTGTTATAACAAATAGAATGTACGGAGATAAGCCATGAACAAATTCTACGCAGACACACGGTTGGCACAGCAGATCACTGATAACAACTCAGGGTGCTTTGTTGAGCCGTTGGAGCCGCAACCGCCAGAGGGATATGAGTATTGGGATTACAGGTTTGGCAAACAAGGCTATGCTTACTTTCACTGTTTTGGAGAGTTAGCTGAAAATTATCCACTCAAGTACCCATCGGGTGAGTATGTTTTGTATGCTCCAAAGTTAGTTTCTTGCACTCGTGGGTCATGGACTCCGGATTATCGGATATATACTAAATCAGTACCGACCAAAACAGACATCAAGCTCACTGTGCAGACACGGGTATGTCGGTTGCAGGAGTTGACGCCTATGGAGAGGATAATGAGCAGTGGCATCGAACGTTCTCATTTGTTGGATGTGTACGATAGAGTGGATAATGAACACAGGAGATTTCGGGAATACTGGAACGCCCTCTACACCAAGCCACGCAAGACGGCTGATGGGAAGGGGTATGTCTGCTACCCATACGACAGTAACTATCCTGATGGATGGAGTTTCGACATTGAGTTGGATGGTAGCACTGAATACAAAGGCTTACCGCTCACAATCCACGCTAATTGCATGGTGGAGGTGAGGAATTGGACAAAGGAGATGATATGAGTGAGAAAATAACGATAACAAGAGAAGAGCAACTTTCGGAATGGGTAAAAGGAAATTCTCTGCATAATATTAATACCGATGAGTGTTGTCCTGATTTTTCTTGTTGTAGAGGAAAAGAGTTTATAGCTGATAAGCCAACAAGAATAGAATTTCAAAGGGCATATCTTTCTAAGGATGAGGGGAAAGTAAACGCAATGCTTATGATGTTTTTATCAAGCGCACTGTCATCTTATAAAGAAAAGGTATATATTACGGGAGAAACGCAGGAAGGTGGGTTGCAATGAGTGAGAAAATAACGATTGGACCGCCGACAGAAACCGTGCTATTCGAGACAAACAAAATAGTTAAGAAGCAGAACGCACTCATCAAAGAGCTTGTCGATGCGTTGGAAAAAGCGCACGAACTATACTGCTCATACGATGTGATGCAACACTTTAACGATAGCGAGCTTGTTGATTGCCGATTCATTGACCAAGTACTCGCCAAGTTCAAGGCATTCAAGGAGGGGAATGCTGACCCCGAGAGCGGTGATAGGCAGACGATATGTGAGCCAGATGTGTGTCCAAATTGTGGAAGCACATATACCGTACCAACAAGAACTAAACAGTTTCAAAAGTTTGGTCATAGAGACTGTCTTGATTGCGATACCGTATATAACCCAGACACCGATAACGCAGGAGGGGATGATGAATAAGAAAGTAAAACATAAGTGTGAAGCTAATGTTAGTGATGGTTGGGCGCAAGGTTGTCATAAATGTGGCGTTACCGCCAAATATGTCCGTGACGGTAAATGGTATTGCAAGCGACACGACCCAGTAGCTATAAAAGAAAGGGAGAAAAAGCGTGATGAGAAGTTTAACAAGATGTTTGAAGCATCACAACAAAGAACACATCGCCGAGAGGTTGAAATTGCCTATTGCAAAAACATGACCACAAATGAACTCGAAGCTGGGATTAAATGATTACAGTCATTAAAATATACACAGCAACATGTGGAAATTGTCCATATTCCAGAGAACTTATGAATTTTTATGAATGCACATTTCACAATTGTAATATAGTAAAATCAAAAACATTGTCATTCAGGTGTATAAATCATCCACACTTAAAAAGGAGAATCAAATGAAAATGTTTATGCTTTGTTTATCTGTTTTGTTTATATTTGCTTGTGAAGGACCGATTGGACCGGAAGGCTTAAAGGGAATTCAAGGTGAGCCATGTGAATTAATAATTCCATCTATCACTGGGACATGGATTGATCCAAATGTTACAGGTGATAAGAAAGTAGGTTTGATCTTCTTTGCTGATGGGACAGCAATGGTTGGATATCTGTTATATAAAGATTCCGATTTTCTGGGTCATATTCCTCTTTACAGATATACATATGATGAAGAAGAGCAAGTGGGATATCTGAAACAAGGTGATGATTTTTACAAAACAGGGAAGAAATTCACAGTAGTATCTGATTCTTTGCTATATGAAGGCAGAGTTTTTTATAAGGAGCAGTCCAATGAAATTATGTGATGATTGCCACAAAGAAATGGAGCTTGAAGAACGAACACTTATCCGACATAAGTATTTACAATCTAATAAATATAATCCACATACACCAATTCATAAAATCGTTTGCAATGAATGTGCAGAGAAATATAGACCACTAACTGTAAGGGGGTGATAACTCATGAATGGGACTAAAAATCCCATGTTGTGTTCGTGAAATTTTTACTTAGTATTGTGCTGGGATTTGGTTCATGGGTGGGCTGAGTTCCAGCTTTAAAAAAAGATTGGAGAAAATAGGGAGATGTCAGATTATCATGAACTTATGGAAATGAAAAAAATAGAACAGCAGTTTATTGGGTTGGCAATAGATGATGCTCGAAGACTTCAAGATTCACAACCAAAGATAGTTAAACTTACAAAATTTACTGCTGAACAAATTGCGATAAGAAAACTCATTGAACTGTTGGCTGATGTAAGAGTAAGAATTAAAGAATTAGAGCGCAAATAATTTAAAAAAAGATTGGAGAAACAAATGGATGAAAATGATGGTATTCAACTCGAAAGAAAGCATGAGCATATAACAGTTATTGAAAAAACAGATGCATCTAAAATAGCTGAACTGCAGAAAAAAGTCGCTGTTCTGGAAGAAAAAGTCAAGAATGCTGGGAAGACTAATGGTAAAAAATCCTAATCCAACTCTCACTGAAATATATGGGAGATTTATTAAAGTAATAAACAAGGCTCTAACGTCAGCCAAAGAAGCTAAAGAACAGATGGATGAAGTTAATAAACTGTTGGAAGAATGGGAGAAAAATGAAAAAGAAATGTAGTCCATCAGGCATTGATTACTATGCAATTTGTGAGCAATGTCAGTGGTTTTGTGCTGCCTGTTGTGGGAATCCATTATTTAAGCAGGAGTTTAATGGCAGCCCGATCACAGAACCGATATGCTTCAAACACTTCGCAGGAGACACTCTGCTTCCTGTCAGGGCAATGAAACTCATGCAGTTGGCTGTTGATATGCAAACACAGTATAATGTCCTTAAAAGCCGTATATTGGGTAAATTCACAGAATCTGACAGTATGCTGGAGTTCTTTGGGAAGGAGTCAAGAAAATGAAAAGAATCTGTAAGAATTGTCGATTCAGAGTTCATGGTGAGGCTATAAATTTTTGTAGGAAAAAGGATTATAATTTCATTGGGAATCAGATACTCACATTGTCTTGTGAATGTTTCGAGCCGGTAATTGAGGATTCTGGGCACTGTCTTATTATGCAGGATATTAAATATCTTGATACTTTAAAACAGCAGAATTTCTTCGAGGTTTGTCAGGAATGTGAGTACTATTCACGACCAAAAGGGTTTAGAGATAACTTTATTTGTAAGCAAAAGACACCACTTGATCGGGTCATTTCTGTAACATTCTTAGAACCAAAATGCATTTTTCATGTAATAAAAAGTAATAATATTGATGAAAATATAAAAAATATTGTTACAAAACTACTCAATGAAAATAAAAAAAACAAGGCAAAAATAGCCAAAATCACCGATATACTGCTCTAAATGTTACAACTTGTTACAAATCAGTTTAATAAAAACAATAACTTACAGAGGTCTGTTACAGAATGTTACAGAATGTTACAAATAAAATAGGTACTTATCTCTATTATATATATATATTTACTAAGAATAATATATATATATGTAACAGAATCTGTGTATTTATACACTCCTATGTGAGTAACTCTGTATATTTATTTCTATCATTCCTCATGTATATATATGTGTTGTTTTTTCTGTTACATTGTTACACATTTAAAAATAATTCTTGTAACTTTTATTATATTAACATACTTATAGAAGAAAAAAAGTGTAACATTCTGTAACATCTTGTAACAGAATGACTATAACTTTATAATAAACATAGTATTAAACTTGTTACACTAAAAATACTTGTATTTTACAGAATATTATGTTATTATTTTATGTATGGAGCAAATCTCCTTGTTTCATATTTTCTTCATTCAGTTCTTCTGGAGTCTCAGATGCTGACACTGGGACTCCATAAATAATTAGAGGAGCAAATGGCAAAGAAGAAAAAAAACATGACTCCGAAAATGAAACGATTCTGTGATCTCTATTTAACCTCTTCAATGGGTAATGCAACCGATGCCGCAAAACGTGCCGGGTATTCAAAAAAAACTGCTTATTCTATTGGTCAAGAAAACCTGAGTAAACCTGAAATAATAAAATACATAGAAAAACGCAGAGCTAAATTTGAAGAACTATTTATGCAAGATGTTTTTGATGTGATGAATAAAAACAAAACAATATCAGATTTTAACATGAAAGATTTGTATGATGAAAACTCAAACCTAATTCCAATATCGGAATTACCGAGAGATATTGCCTATGCGATCAGTTCAACAAAAACGATCAGGAAAAAAGATGGTGAAGAATATGACACTATTGATGAAATAAAAGTTGAAGGAAAATCAAAAGCATTAGCTGAACTTGGTAAGATGAAAAAACTTTATGAAGAATACACTCCACAAGAAGTTATTATTAAGATAGGTTATCCTGATGAGAAAAAAGAAGAATGACAACATATAGATTTGAATTCAATAGAAAAGGAGAAATCAATCCAGTATATGATGAATTTTTATTTAATGAAACACCAATACAGATATTTTTTGGTGGATCAAGTTCAGGTAAGTCATATTTTCTTGCTCAAAGACTTGTATGGGATTTAATACAAGGGGGAAGAAACTATCTTGTATTACGTAATGTTGGAGTATCAATTCGAGACTCGGTATTTAAAGAAGTAAAAAAATGTATTATAAAATGGGGATTAATAAAACATTTTAAGATAAATGAAACAGATTTTAAGATCACATGCAAACTAAATGGCTATCAGGCAATGTTTAAGGGGCTTGATGATGTCCAGAAAATAAAATCAATCACTGCTGATGTTGGAAATGTGACTGATTTATGGTATGAAGAAGCAACTGAGTGCAAGCGTGAAGATTATATCGAGCTTGGAAGACGAACGAGAGGTGATGACGGAAAAGGGAAAATAAAAAGAGAAATATTTAGCTTTAATCCCATGTTTAAAACAAGTTGGATATACAAAGAATTTTTCAAAGGGTGTTTTGATGATGATGATAAACTTTACAAAGATGATAAGAAATTAATATTAAAAACGACATATAAAGATAATAATTATTTAACACAACAGGACGTAAATAGACTTGAAGCATTAAAAGAGAATGAAGAAGATAGATATTCATACGAAGTTTATGTGCTTGGTAACTGGGGTGTGCTTGGTGAACTTGTATTTACAAACTGGATTAAAGAGGATTTAAGTGATATACTTGGTCAATTCGATAATTATAAGAATGGACTTGACTTTGGATTTTCAAATGACCCTACTGCTGGGATAAGGTCTGCAAAACGTGACAATATAATATATATTACTCATGCATTTGGTGGACTTGGTATGGTAAACACTGTCATTGCAGAGAACATCAGAGAAACATTGCCATTGACTGCTAAAGGAATGAGTAGTGAGGAAAAGATTATTGGAGATTGTGCTTCCTCAAAAGATATAGAAGATTTAAGACTTAATTATGGCATTAATATCTATCCATCAATAAAAGGGGCTGGTTCAGTAAATTATGGTATTAACTGGCTGAAACAATACAAGATTATTATTCATTATGAACTTCAGGATGTAATAAATGAGTTTCAATTATATCAATGGACAAAAAATAAAGATGGAGATGTATTGAATATCCCGATTGACAAGTTTAACCATTGGATCGATGCATTGAGGTATGCCTGGAGTGAGCAGATATTAGAGATAGAAAACGAACATATTAATCCAGCAGATTATGGAATATTCGTGTAAACAAAGGAGTAAATCATGGCTGAGAAACAGGAAAAAATAATCGATCAGATTCTTGCATTGACTGATGTTGCGGCAATCATCAAGGAACTCACAAAAGATGATGAATATCTCAAGGATGCTGAGACTAATCAGAAGCAATATGATGGAGATCATAAGATTCTCTTGAGACCTGACAAAAAGGTGGGAAAGGATGACAAAGTAAAGGATGTTCCTGTTGCCAGATTAGTTGCTACATTCCAGAAGGTTATCACAAGTCTTGCTGTTGCATTTCTTGTCGGGAAACCAGTCAAGTATGTTCTTGATTCGGAAGAAAACACTGAAGAAGCATTCAAACAGATTGAAGGAGTATTTGATGCTAATAAGATTCAGTATTTTGATAGGAAACTTACAAGAACAACCATGATTGAAACCAGAACTGCTGAATTGTGGTATGCTAAGAATGAGACTTTCGATGAAGAGAGTCCTGTCCCTGACACTGACCCTGAATATATCGGCTCGCAGATTGGAGTTATGCTCCTGTCTAATAAGCTGGGATATCATATCTATCCACACTTTGACCAATATGGAAACATGGATGCTTTCACAGTTACATATGACATGGAACAGTTTGATACAGAGAAGAACGCTATTGCAACAGTTTCAAGAGTGGATGTTTATACTGCTGAGAATTTTGTGTTCTATTTCAAAGAAGGAGATGCATTCAAACTGTTGGAAACAAAGCCGAATCAGTATGGCAAGATTCCAGTTATATATTATGAGCAGGAACAGGCAGAATGGAAGGATGTTCAGTCACTGATTGAGAGATATGAAGACCTGATATCAAATCATGCAGATGAAAATGACTATTATGCCGCTCCTATGATTAAAATAATGGGGAAATTGATTGAGCCGCCTGATAAAACCCAGACAGGGAAGATGTTGCAATTTGCTGGTGTTCCTTCTCCGGATCAGAAGAAACTTGAATATGGTGATGCATCATATCTGACATGGGATCATGAGCCGGTATCACTGAAGTTGGAACTCGATAATCTCAAAGACTTGATATTCTCAAATACACACACACCTGATATCAGTTTCAATTCAGTGAAAGGACTGACATCCATAAGTGGTATTCTACTCAAAATGCTGTTTTTCGATGCAAGACTGAAATCATTCAATCATCAAGAAGTGTTTGGAGAAGGATTCACAAGAAGATTAAATCTGGTGAAAAAGATGCTTCAATTCACATCAGTTGCAAGTGAAGAAAGTCTTCAGGCTGTGGTTGCTACTCCACAATTCCAAGACCCGACTCCACAGGATATCGCTGAAACCATCACAACACTGTCTGAAGCATTGGCAGGAGAACCTATCATGTCAGAAGATACTGCTCTCAAAAATAATCCATATGTGACTGATATTGCAGAGGAAAAGCTGGAGATGGAAAAAGACAAACAGAGCAAAGAAACTACTGAAGGATTTGAAGCCGGAAGTTTTGATGCTGAATAACCAAGAAATTGTCAATCGAGCAGTCAGAATGATAATAAAGTTCAGGGCTGAGAAAAAATATGAGAAATCTGATGAACTTAGAGACATATTAAAGAAAGATAATGTTACGGTTCAATATCACAGGGATGGTTCTGTCTCATGGAAATATAAACATAGTTTTTGGCAACATATAAATAATACCTGAGTGCCTTGTTCCTTTCAGGCGACCTCATATGGATAGTCCGCCGAAGCTGTCCATTTCGCCATATTAGCAAGGCACTTAAAAAAAGACTTGACTTGATATGAATCATAATATATAATACATACACAACACTGAAAGGAGACCATGATGGGAAAACCAAAAACTCCAGCAGGAAGAAGAACAACACTGACATCAGCACAGGTGAAGAAGCTGACTGGCAAGATTAAGACTAACAAACTCACCTTCCCGGATAATTCCAAAGACAAAGGCAAAGAAGCAATTGACAACCTTGCAGATGCAACAAAGAAAGTTGATGCATCTAATTCCGATCAACTCCACATCAACAATGCCAAAGCAAAGCTGGGTGAATTCTTTAATGCATGGAAGAAATCAGATCACAATCTCATGGCATCACTCACAAATAAATCATGGCTTTTAGACGGTCATCCATTATTCAATGCTGATGGCTGGATCAATTCACATCTCGGTTTCCTGAAACCAATGTCATGGGAGATTGGAGAACCTGTCAGGATTGGTGAAGCAATGATGCAGTTCCCCGTCAAGGCGAAAATCAAACAAGGTGATGGAACAGTTGCTCCCTGCCTCATGAATATTAATATGCTATGTGAAACTGGTGCATATAATCCATCACTTGAAGGGACTTGGGGAGTGAATCCTGTCTCTGTCATGCAAATGAACTGGAATGTAAAATGATAACATGCAAGGATTGTCCATATTGGAAGAGTTCGTCAGAAGAGCAACCATATAGTCAGAAATGGTGGGGGGAATGTTGGGCAAATCCACCAATAAGCGAGGTTACCACAACATCCAAAGCAAATTACACACCAGTACAAGTAACATATCGTCCTGAGACTCAATCTCATGACTTCTGCATGATTCCGAATCAGCATAATCCAAGCATATTCAAACAAGAGGAAATCAAACCATAATATTACTTATATGTATAATTATAATAGTTGCCTGTTACTTCATTGGAAGGAAAATGACATGATAGTATCGATAACTGAGAAGAAAAGCGAAACAGAAGATGAATTCTGTCTGTATGAGTTTGATTGGTGTGTCGGAGTAAAAGAGAATGGTAAACTCCGGGAAATTGAGTTCAGGAATAATAAAACATCAAAGAGTATGACAGTTACAATTAAGAAGACGACTAATATTGATATTACCACAGAAAATGGAAACAAAGTCATGGCTCTTTCTGTTAATAAGGAATAACCTAATGCTTCTTGATTATGAATATAAAAGGCTGAATGAAGCACAGATTATCTCTAAGAACAGAGAGATGATAAAGATATTTAAGAATCTTGAGACTGAATTGGCAAAACTTGTCAATCAGGCAAAGATTAAATATCCAAGTGACTTCACTCAGCGAAACTTTTATAAATTCAATCGGAATCTTGAACTTAAAGTCAAAGCTGTGCTGGCTGAATACTCTGAGAATGCTCTGACATCTATTGACAATGGTGTGAGGTCTCAATGGACACTTGGGAATGACAAGAATGATGATATTATTGGTCAGGTCTCAAGATATACCACAAATGCAAAGCCAGCTATCCTTGCAGAGATGCAGGGACTGAATCTTGTTGCACTTGATCAATTCATCAAAAGGAAACAAAACGGTCTGAATCTCAGTCAAAGAGTTTGGAATTACACAAACACTCAGAATCAGGAACTGCTTGAGACATATCTTGCATCAGGCATCACAAGAGGCAGGTCAGCGCAGAAAATCTCTCAGGATGTCAGGCAATTGCTTAATGATCCTGAAAAACTGTTCAGAAGGGTCAGAGATAAGGATGGGAAGCTGGTTTTAAGCCAATCTGCGAAGGCTTATCATCCCGGTAGGGGAATATATAGGTCATCAGCAAAGAATGCTCGTAGACTGGCGGCAACAGAAACTAACATGGCATTCCATAACAGTGATTTCCTGAGAAGACAGAAACTTCCATTTGTGAAAGGGATATTAGTTAAACTGTCAGCAAGTCATCCGAGACCGGATATCTGCAATTCTATGGTCGGAGCATATCCGAGAGGTTATATATTTGAAGGGTTTCATGCACTATGTATTTGCTTCACAACCACTCTGATGTATTCCAGAAAAGAGGTTGCAAGATATCTAAGAACAGGTGAGTTGGATAAGAGACAATATATTAGATCGATTCCGAAACCGGCAACAGCATATATAAAAAAGCATACTCCAGCATTCAATAAGATGAAGAACAAACCATATTTCCTTGAGAAGAACTTCACAAAAGATTTTAAACTGAGGAAGAAAAAATAAGTGATTGATAGTGTTGACCAAATAGCAAGAGACAGCAATCCAGAAATAGTTCATGACATAATAATGACATATAGATGCCCAACATTTTGTATAACAACAAGAGTAATTAAAGCATACAAGCAAAGTGTAGGACCAGAATATCTCAGTAAATTAACATTAAATAAGGAGAACCACAATGATTGTATATTATATTGAAAAACTAATGAACTATTATGGATGGTATAAAATGCCTCGTTATTATATTTATAAAGTTCAGGATAATGGACATGAAAATCGATGTGGACTCCCCGGACTTCCATATATTTATATGTATTATGAAATGTTAAAATATACGTCAGTGTTGGATCGTTTAAAAATTAAATATCGTATTGAAAAAATAGAAATACAGGCAAAAGGGGAAATTTATCGTTTTCATTAAGGAGGGTAGAAAATCTAACTAAAAGGAAAGAGGCATCAGGTTGGGAAAGGTGCAACGTTGCTTTCAATATTATTCTCAAGCGGCAACACCTCCTTTCAGTTAAATGAGGGTTGGAGTGCCCTCCTTAATAATATAATATAACTTCTAAATAAAAGGAGAACCAAACAGTGGAAATTAATAAAAGGATGAAAGCTGAATTTAAACCATACTGCATTGAAATATATGTGGAGTCTGACAGAGAAGAAAAAGACATTGAAGCAATTTTTAAATATGCGAATAGATATATCAGCCAAAACACACATATTCTTGCTTCAATCATAAATACCATGAAAAACATAATAAATACCTTTAATATCGTTGACTAACAAAAGGAGAAACCATGAGAAAGACACGAATTGCAGTCACATGCCTTGAAGGAATGGATAATTTCCTTCAATGGATCGAACCACTTCAGAAGTATTATGAAATCAAGGTATATATTATCAGAAGCAATGATGATGTTATCAGAGCAGTTGGTTTTGCAGATGTGATATGGTGTGAATGGGCAAATGAGTCAGCTATGATGATAACCAAGTATCTTGAAACAACAAAGAACAAACATGACAAGAAAGTTATTGTCAGACTCCATTCCTATGAAGCTCTTGCAGGATATCCCAGAGAAATAAAATGGGATTATGTCAATCATGTTATTTATGTTGCAGATCATATTAAGGAAATAATCAATACATTCCATAATGAGATGAATATCAATAACAGAATCACAAATACAGTTGTTCCTAATGGCATTGATATCTCTGATATTGTGCTGAACAAAGAGACCTCTGGAAAGAAAATCTGCTCTGTTGGGGCAATATCTCACAAGAAAAATCCTGCAATGCTATTCCAGATATTCAGAGCATTGATTGACAAAGACGATGAATTCAAACTGCATGTTGCCGGAGCATATCAGGAAGCCAGATATGAGATATATATCAACCATATGATTAGAGAGCTCGATCTTGTGGGAAAAGTTGTGATGCATGGCAATGTCAAGGACATGAACAAGTTCTATGCCGACAAGGATTTTTTCTTGCTCACATCAGTCCATGAAGGTCATAATGTTTCGGCTATTGAAGCAATGGCAAGGGGAATTGAGCCAGTGATTCACAATTTCTATGGTGCTGACAAGCAGTATGATGGCGTCATGAGATTCAATACTATTAAGGAAGCTGTTGACAGATTTATTGCTGGTGGGCTGACAGAGAAAGAGTTCAACAGACAGTATATCATCAACAAAGGTTGGACTCAGGATGTTCAGGTCAAGGCTTTTGCTAATATCATTGAAACAACACTTGGAAATGTTATTGCCGGAGATACAGAATGATGACCTATCAACTGACTGCACTGGGAGTGGTTCTTGTTCTGTATTTCTTCTCAATAAGCTGGAGACTGAGATGGACTGAGTTCAAGATGAACATTGCATCTGAAGTCCTGTTGGCAATCGATGCATATGTATCTCAGGCTGGATATGCAAGGAAAGAGAGAAGAAGATTCGAAAGAGGTTGGGTTAGGGATGTAGAACTCAGGAAAGACTATGCGAAAAGGATCGTGTCATGACTGAAAAAATAAAACCTATGAAAAATGGTGTATTCGCTGGAGATTATATTATTTATGTTTGCCATAAATGCAAAAATATTGAACATCCACCTCCTCAAATAACTTGTGATATATGTGGAACAACATTTACAATGTATTCTGGTGAAATAGGCAAAGAATATAATTATAATGACTTTGCAAAGGAATAATTATGACAAAAGTATGGAACTCGATCTGGGATAATTATAAGAATCTATCAACAGAAAGAATCATGGATGAGCCTGCTGGAAGCACTCAGAGAGTGGAGTTTGTTGAACTGTTAATGAAACATATTGATCTGAAAGGAAAGTCTGTTTTGGAAGTTGGAACAGGAACAGGTCAATACAGCATAGAACTGGGAAAACATGGTGCTAATTGCACAGGGATTGACATTGAACAGGGAAGTATTGACCTTGCGAAAAGGATTGCTAGTGACATGGAAGTTGAGAACTGTAATTTTCAGAAATATAATTTATTTGAGTGCAAGAAATCCAACAATTATGATATTGTTTTCAGCATGGGAACTGTTGAGCATTTTAATCAGCATGAAATAATTGCTATGTTTAAAAAGATGGCTGAGATTGGGAAATATGTTATTGTTGGAGTCCCATATTCAGGGTCTCATGCATATATGTTTGCGAAAGAAATGTCAATAGCAAAGGAAACATGGGAATATGGAGTTGAGAATGATTTCTGGAGTTTGCATGAACACTTCCGCAAGTCAGGCATTGAACCAATTCATGAGGAAACTATTGGCTTGGTCTCTGAAGCAATGTATCTTAAGAGAGTGAATCATGCACTTATTCCGGTTCAGATCGCAATCAATGAGCGGAAAAAGAAAGAAGGCAAACCATTTGGAAGCTGGCTCATATCAATAGGGGAAAGCTGATGAAACTTCATCTTGGTTGTGGAATGAATTATTTGGATGGTTGGGTGAATATAGATGTCATGGACAATGCGAAAGTTGATATACACTCTCAAATTGAAGACTTGGATTATCCAGACAATTCAATAGATGAAATTCTGCTGATGGCTGTTTTTGAACATTTCCCCCGCCATGTTGCAATAATGCAACTCCGTAAATTTTATAAGTGGCTCAAGAATAAAGGA
>Ga0307928_10000701_pt1 | contig 25254 bp, 49 predicted proteins | sample AceLakmetagen232_FD_201815 | JGI IMG/M metagenome (GOLD analysis project Ga0307928, IMG submission 201815) | Saline water microbial communities from Ace Lake, Antarctica - #232 | ecosystem: Environmental > Aquatic > Non-marine Saline and Alkaline > Saline | place: Antarctica: Ace Lake... | reverse complement strand
GAAGTTGAATCAAATATGACAGGAGGATCAACTGCTATTAATACTACAGTAACTGGATTAGGAGGATTAGCAGATTGGATTGCAGTAATAGTTGTAGTAATTGCAGCTGCAATTGTATTAGGTATCGTAATTAGTTCATTTGGTGGAAGAGCAAGGGGAGTTTAAATTTTCTAATATGAACAAGAAAGGAGTATCTATAGGAGATTTATACCCTGTTGTACTAACCATATTATTAGTAGGAATTGTGTTGGGTGTTGGAATGTTTGTAATACTAGAAACATCTGATGCTGTTGTAACAACAACACAAACAGTAACTAATGAAAGTGTAGCAGCTGTAACTGAAGCTGGTGTATATGTTGCCACATCTACATATTGTGGATTCCATGATTTTGCAGTTACAAGTGTTATAAATCACACAGATGTAACGCTTAAAGAAACAGCAAATTATTCGTATGATGCAGATACTGGAAGGATATGGTATGAAGGAGGACAATTATCTGATGGTGTTAATAACACAGATTGGAATGTAACCTACACTTATACAGGACAAACAACAGCAGCTGGAACAGGTGCATGTGCAGCAATGCTAACTACAAATACAGGTGTTGGTGGTTTAGCAGATTGGATTGCAGTGATAGTTGTAGTACTTGCAGCAGCAATTGTATTGGGTATAGTAATTAGTTCATTTGGAAAAAACCAAGCAGTTTAAACAAACGATTATTTTTTTATTTTTTTATTTTTTTATTTTAAAACAAGATAAGTGAAAGGAGGTAAGAAACAATTATGAAAAGAAAAAGAAAGAAGCAATTAAGTAAAGGTGCAAGAGGAGTTGGAGCTTTAGTTATTGGTTCAACTGGTGCAAGTTTAATTGGTTCTGCACTTCCAGGAACAGCTGGTGTTCCATTACAAACAGTTGGAACTACTATGTCTGGGTTCGTTGGTCCTGCTGCTACTTTATACGGTGCTGGAATTGTTATAAAACATTTAAAAAGACTTCCAAGACCTAAAAGAAAAAGAGTAAAAAGAAGTAGGAAATAATATGGCAAGAAAAGGAATATTAAAACATGATGGAAGTGGAAGAGGAATAAGAGCAAATAAAGGTAGAGGTGGTTGTAAAGAAATAAGTGAAAAGGAGGAATTAATGAAAACAATAAAAGCAAAACCTTTAGTTAAAAAGAATATTGATTTTAATAAAAAGCATCAGCAAGTTATTAAAGATATTAAGAAATCTGGAAAGAAGATGAATTTAACTATTGATTGATAGTGAAAATAGAAAAATTAATATAGTATACATTTCTTATTACAATATGAATAAACTTGCATTACTCCTTTTTGTATTTCTAATTACATCTAGTTTTTTAGTTTCAGGTGAATTAACTATTCCTTATGATGACGATACTATACCTAGAGTTATTCTTGATCCCTCAGTTATTATTTATGGGAATGTAACTAATTATTATAATACTACAGGTGCAGCTGATGGAAACGCATCTTCTATTTGTGCAGGTGATGAAGTTCTTTTAGGTAATGGAAGTTGTAGAGCTTCAAGCGACTTTGCAGGTGGAGGTGACTTTGTATTCGCAACTGGAGATAATATGACAGGAGATTTAAATTTATCTGCGAATGATATTTATGATGTTGGAGATATAACAATAAGACAATTCATTAAAGGAGAGTTTGGAGGGATTATGGATATAAGTGGTGACCCTTGGTCATTAAGTGGAACAAACTTTGAAGTTGTAAATAATATTACAGCTAACTGGTTCTTTGGATTATTTGATTGGTTTGTTGATACTGATAGTAATAACTGGTTAACATTCAATGGTTCTACACTTTGGTTTAATGAAACTTATCTTAACACAACTATTGCAAATGTAATCAGTGACCAAGGACTTGGAGGTAATTATAGTTGGAATGAAACTAGGGCAGATGAATTATACTCTGATATTATTTGGGGATACAATCAAAGCTTAGCAGTTTCAAATATGTGGAACGAAACTTGGAGTTCAACTTACAATGCAACTTATGACGCTTTAATTGGAGCTTCAAGTGGATTATGGGAAACTAACGGTAGTGCAATATTTAATAACACTGTAATTAATATAGGGATAAGAACAGCAGAACCTAATGCTACATTAGATGTTAATGGAACAATTCAAGCTCACCAAGTAAATACAAACATTGTAAAGTCAACGAACTCTAGTTCCTATATGGAAATAGATGCTAGTGGTGTGTTCACTTTCTGGGCAGAATAAAAATGAATAAAAAAACAATAGTGGTGATGTGTATTTTCTTATTTGTAGTAATTGGAGTTGGAGCTTTCTTTGTGTTCAACGACAAAATAACAATCTTTAATCAACAAAACATAGATGCAAAAGTTAGTGAAGGTATGTTTGATTATGCAGGAGAGTTATTAACTGATTCAAGTTTTGCAATCTCTGGAGATAGTTTTCAAAAGATAGAAGATGATTATGTTGATTTTATAATTCCTAGACAAGCAACACATTACTCAGGAGGGAATACTATTGGTGACCCAAATAGTTGGGATAAGTATGAAATTATAGTTCATAATTTAACTGTTAAAAATGATTCTGGAAATAATAATATTTTAAGGATTACATGGTATGATGATGGACTTGTTCAAGATACAGTTGATATTCATTATCTATTTGAAGATAGTGCTTTAACAAAAGAGAATATTAAACCTTATAGTTTAGCTAAGTATAATGAAAGTTGTTTAGATGATTTAAAAGAAGAAGTAGCTATAAGTATTAGTGCTGTTGAAATTGATGACAGTAAATGTTTATTAAAAGAATATGAAGAACAAGCTGTGTTCAATAATTTAACTATTGAAACTGGAGAGATTACTGGTTATGAAATTAATACTAAAATTGATTCTAATTGTACACCAGATGAAAAAATAAATTGTGAGTATAATGTTTCTACACCTATTTATTCTTGGAGTGATTATGAAACTATTACAATTCAAAATGATTCTATTCCAGATAAGTTTTTAGCTATTGATGATGTTGAAATTAGTTCTTGTGTTAGTTTAGCAAGTAATGCTGAATATACTTTAATTTCAGATATTTCAACAAGTGGAAATTGTTTTTATACAACTGGAAGTAATATTACTGTTAATGGTAATGGGCATTATATTGATGGAAATGATGCAAGTGGAAGATATTGCTTTTTACTAGGTTCTGATGTTTATAATATAACTATTAAGAATTTAGAAACTAGGAATTATTATAGAAGTTTTTATGTTTATCCAAATACTTATGATATTTATATTTACAATAATACTATAATTTCTGGAGGTGGTTCTAATGCAATTAGTGTTAGTGCTTCACTTGGTGCAATTATTGAAAATAATACAATTAGAGATTATAGTGGAAGAGCAATGGTAATTAAAAGTGGTACAATTAATACAAGAGTAATTGGTAATACTATCAATGGAACAATATATGGAATTGAATTAGGATATCAAACTGAAGATAATAATATAACTAAAAATAATATTCAATCAACTACTGGAGATATTTATATTTCTCATCCAATTGGAGAAATAAGTTTAATTTATAATAATATATTTAATGGAACAGTTAATTTTGTTGGTGCTTACTCTTCTGATAGAGGTGTATATAATTTATCAAGTCCTTTTGAATATGGTAATAATATTTTAGGGAAAGGTTTATTTGCTGGTAATTATTGGGGAGATGGTGAAGGTAGTGGGTTTTCAGATTTCTGTGATGATTTAGATGAAAATGGAATTTGTGATACAAGTTATAGTTTAGATTCTGGAAACATAGATTATTATCCTTTATCAATAGTCCCTTATTTAGCACCATCAATAGAATTTGTTTCTCCAACTCTTGCAAATAATTCAGTGATATCAAAAGATAATTATGAGTGGAATGTAACTATTGATACTCCAAGATTAAACACTTTAACAATGAGGTTTAATGAAACTAATTATTATTCTTTAGCTAGTGTTTTTGGAACAAGTATTTATAATTTTGATAATAGAAGTGCTTTACATGAAAACGATACTTTTGTTGCTGATGTAGGGATTTATGGTTTAAATTCAACTAAACTAACTGGAGTTAATTGGAATGCAAGTGGAAAGTATGGAGGTGCTTACGAATTTAATTCTCTTGGAGATATTATAAGAATAAAAGATGAAAATGGTTATTTAGGTGGTATTAATGCGGACAAAAATGGATTTACAGTAAGCACTTGGGTTAGATTTACTGGAAATGGGTTTGGTGGTTTTGCTACTGGAAGAGTAATAGGAAAAGCTAATTTATCAAGTGGATATGGTTTATCTACTTTTTTTGGAACTATGATATTTCAAGTTAATCAAAAAAATAAAACATCTATATCTGTTTCATTTCCATTAACAGCTAATAGATTTAATGTTCAAAATGAATGGCATCAAGTAACTGGTGTTTATAATACAACTGCTTTGATAATTTATGCTGATGGAGTTAGAATTAGTGAAAAGAATTTTAATCATACAGGTGAATATTTTTATGTTAATAAAGCAAATAATTTTACAATAGGAAGTGATGATGAAACAAGTAATTTAGTTTATAATGGTAGTATAGATGAAGTAAGATTCTCTAATTATTATTTAACAGATGAACAAGTTAAATATAATTATGATACACAATTAACTAAAATAAATAATACAAGATATATTTTTACTGCTAATATGTCTAATTTAGAAGAAAAAGATTATAATTATTCTTTAACAGCTTATGACCATAATGTTTTTGTTAGCCCTCCACAAGGAACAGAGAATACAACTGGAACAAGAGTTATAACTTATGTTGCTACTGCTGGTGGAGATATTGAATTTACTAATGAATTTGTTACTCCTAGTTCTCCAGTAATGTATGGAATTGATAACCTTTATCATTTTAATATAACTGCAACTAATACAAATAATACTAACTTATCTTTAACTTTTAATAATGTTAATTATACTGCTGGAAATTATAGTGATGAATATTATGTAGAAATTCCTAGTCAAAGTAATGATACTTATGATTATTATTGGTGGGGTTATGGAAGTGATGATGGAACTGATTTAGATACAGAATATCAATATGTAATTAATCCTAATGATACAGCTTGTGATGTTTTGTTTAATGAAACAGTTGCTATTAAAACATATCCTTGGAAGTTTAAAGTTTATACGAATTGTTTATCTGATTTTCAATTATATTATGGAGTTATACCAATAGCTAATAATTCAGAACAAGATTTACCTGCTGGAACTCATACATTTAGTGTAAAAAGATTTAATACAAACTTTAGTAATTATTATGACACAGAAGATTTTGTTATTAATCCAACTTCAGTTAGTTGTAGTTTAGTTTATACTGATAATCAAGTTTATCCAGACCAAGTTCAAGTTAATGGGAGTTGTGATAATCCAGATACTGATTTTGAAATGTGGAGAAAGAATGATGGTGTGTGGGAAGATATAACTGCTGAAAATGGAACGTGGGTTACTCTTGGTGCAGATAGTTGGGATTATAAAATTAATATAACAACTGACATAAGTCATGGTTCTGATTCTCAAGAATATATTATAACTGTTTTATCTAGTACAAGTGCTTGTGATTCTTTGTTTAACTCAACTTTATATACTAATTATGGAGATAAATTTAAATCTTATTCAAATTGTGATAGTGATTTTGTTTTAGCAAGAAGTGGAACAACTATCTTAAATAATTCAGAACAAAGTTTAGGTGCAGATACTTGGAATTTTGTTGTTGATAGAACTGATACCCAAAATTATTCTAATGTTAATGACGCTGAATTGTTTACTATTAATCAAATAGCAAGTGAGATTAATTTAACAATGAACGGAACGCAAGATAATATAACTATCTTTAGAAATAATGAAATAACAATTAACTTAACAATTATAACTGGAGATGCTGGAGCTAATCTATCTATCTATTGGAACAATGATTTATTTAGTTATGGTAATAATCCATTAGGTAATTTAACTTATATGGACACAGCTGGAGATTATAATTTTACAGGTTATTATATTGAATCACAAAACTATACAGCTAATTATCAAGAATGGAATGTAACTGTTTTAGAATTACCTGATAGTATTCCACCTTACTTTAATGAGATTCCTTTAAACCAAACATTAGCTTTTGATGTAGCACTTGACGTAGATATTAATGGAAGTGATGAAACTGCTTTTGATAGTTATGCTATAAATTGGACAGATACTTTTAAAATTAATTCAACTGGAAGTTTACAAAATGATACTTTAATTAATCCTGGAATATATTTTATTGAAATAACAATTAATGACACGACTAATAATATTAATACAACTATGATAAATGTAACTGTTCAACAACCAGCTGATACAACTCCACCATGGTTTGATGAGATACCTTTAAACCAAACTTTAACTCATGGTAATGACTTAGAAGTTAATTTTAATGCAAGTGATAATGAAGTGTTTGATAGCTTTGGTGTTAATGACACACAACATTTTTCAATTAACAAAACAGGAACTCTAAGAAATAAAACTGCTTTACAAGTTGGTGTTTATATGATTAATATAACAATTAATGATACTTTGAATAATTTAAACTCAACAATTATTAATGTAACTTATAATAAGAATACTCCAATTTTAGCTGGTGCTGTTACAAGTCCAATAACTTATGGAACTGCAAGTGATTATATTGGGAGTGTAAGTAATGTTGCAGATACTGATTGTAGTTTTGATTTATCTAGAAATAATGCTACTATTGATTTGGGTAAATCTGTAAGTGATGTAGATATTTTAGGTGTTAACACTTACACTTATAATTATTCAACTACAGGTTGCACTAACTATACTTATGCTAGTGACTTTGATGTTTTAATTATTAACAAAGCTATATCTGAAGTAAATTTAAATTTAAATGGGACAAGTTCTAACTTAACTATTTATACAAATGGAACAATAGATATTAATGTAACTTTAATCACTGGTGACGTTGGTTCAAATGTTAGTTTATATAATGCAACAGATATATGGAACTTTGGTGTAAGTCCTATTGGAAATAAATCTGCTTTTAATACTTCAGCTATTATTAATTTCACAGCAATTTATCCAACATCACAAAACTATACTCAAGCTAATGAAACTTGGTGGTTGCATATTGAAGATGCTGGAGAACCTTCTGGAGATTTAGATTTCCCTTGGAATTTTAGAATTATTGGTGATCCATTTAATTATTTAAGTCTTAGAAGGGATGGTTTACTTAATGCTTCAAGTTTGCATATTAGAAGTAACTTAACCATGTTCAGCGAAGATGGAAGTTATTGGTTATGTGGACCTGATAATAGTGGAAGTTTTATTTGTTCATAATAAAATTGAAAGGAGGTAATTGATATGGCGAGAAAACGTGGAAGAAAAAAGAAAAAGAAAAGGTAAGTTTTTAAATTGAAAAAACTTAATCAATGTGTGTGTTTCAAAGCATTCCTTCACAAAATGTTAAGGCACTACAATTAAGCACACACGTTTAATATTTTTAATTATTTTAAATATATAAATCTTTATATACTACCCTACCCTACCAATTCTATGTTAGAAAAAAAGAGTGAAGCTAAGGTTTTTAGTAAACGATGCGAGATATGTAATAAAAAAATTACATCTCTTTACAAATCTCAGCTAGAGTATAACTATGAGCAACATATTAAATCACACGAAAGAAAGAAGAAGTTAAAATGAAATATCTTTTTGTTATTTTGTTTTTGTTTTTTTGCGTTAGTTTAACTTCAGCTGTTACAATATATTCTGGAGAACCAATTGAAATAGAGTTAGAACAACCTTATAGTTATTATTCAGTAGTTGGTAATTCAACTGAAATTATTTTAAACATAACTCAAAATGGAAATAATGTTACAATTATTCCAGATAAATATTCTGAATCAGATTCATTTGAAATTGTTTTTTTTAATATTGAAAAAGAAATAGTTGTTGAATATTATAATTCTGGTGGTGGTGGAAGTAGTGGAACAAGTGTTATTTATAAAGATAGAAACTTAACAGAGTATGTAGATAAAGAAGTTGTTAAGTATGTGGATAAGGAGGTAGAAGTTGAGGTTGGTGTTGAAAAGATAATTAAAGATATACCTACAGGTGTCTTAGTTGTTTTGATTATTCTTATGATTTTAATTGTAGTTGAATTTATACTTTATATGAATGAAAGGAGGTATAGAAAAAATGAATAAGAAAATATTTATGTTTGCAATTCCTCTATTATTAATGATTGGGTTAGTTGCAGCTGTTAGTTATTATGCTTTGTTCAGTGTAACTATTAATGTAACACAACCAATTTCAATTGATGGAGAATTAGAACAAAGTGTTGATTGTGATACAGGAGAAACTTGTGAAGGTAATGATATAACTATTACTAATAGTGGAGAAAATGAAAGAGAATTAAATATTTCAAGTGAAACAGATGATGGAATTAGTGTTCTATTTAAATCTGAATTAAATTTAACAAATAAAATTGTTGATTTTGAAGACGTTAAATGGGATATTAATGAAAGTGGAAACATAGCAACAGTAGAATTTACAATTGTTGGAGATGAATTTTCAGCTGAAATAGTTAGTGGAGAATTAAGTGGTTATGAATTAATCTATTATAAAGATAATAGTGAGAGATTTGATAATCCAGCACAAGCAACTAAACTTGCAGATATTGAAGGTAATTTACCATATAGCACAGATGGAAATGCAGATGAATATGATTATTGTACAACTGGAGAATATGACACTTGTCATGGAGCAAAACTTTGGTATGTTCCAAGTGATGCTATTGATGGAAGTGATAATTTGGATTGGAGTAGAGCAGATGAATTTTTGTTTGAAACAGCATTAATACAATTTAATAGTGATGGTAAAATTATTATATATGGTAATAGTGAATTAGTTATAACACCAGTTTATACAATTGACAAATGTTTAGAATCTGGAGAATATAATGCAAGCATAATCATTGCTTAAATAATTCAATCAATTTTTATTTTTTTTTATTATTTTAAAGTTACAACGAGGATTTATATAGTAAATTTAATTAAGAAATTTACAATGATTAATGAAAAAGGATTAAGGATTTATAGAAAACTTCTTTACTATTATGAAAACAAAATTTCTGTTCATGTTAATTCTATTTTTGGTTATCGTAATGGTTTAATTCTTGATCTAAATAAAAATAAATTAACTGTTGTTATTAAAGATATAAAAGAAATTACTCCAATACTTCTTGAAGATATTTATGAAGATTCTATTGATAAGTTTAAGGAGGAAGGAAAATGAATTTTAAGGAAGCATTTGATTGGATTAAACAAACAAACTATGAACGAGAGAATAATATCTCTATTTTAAATAAGAGAATAATTTTAGATAAAGTAGATATTAAATTAATAGCTATGGATAAATCAACTGGGGAAATTGGACTTGTAGTAATTTATCGAAATTCTGTTAGGAAAGATAATTGGAGTGTATGGTATCCATCTGAAAGCCAAATGGAAGCAATTGAAGAGTTAAAAGTATATTATGATAAGATTAATAAGGAGAATTCTAAAAGATGGGGTTAAAAATTGATAAACAATTACAAAATTTAATTCCGCCTTTAGCAGAAGATGAATTAAAACAATTAGAAGATAATCTTAAATCCGAAGGATGGAGAAGTAATGAAAGAATAATTACTTGGAAGGGAACTATTGTTGATGGGCATAATAGATATTCAATTTGTAATAAGAAAGGTATTAAATTTAAAACAGAAGAAAAGAAGTTTAAAGATAAAAATGAAGCTATACTTTGGATGATTGATAATCAACTAGGTAGAAGGAATATTCCAGATTATGCAAGGGTTGAACTTAATTTAAGAAAAGCAGAATTATATAAAGGAAGACAAGGAGGTGATAGAAAATCAGAGGAATTTCAAAGTAACCAATTAGACACCTTGAAAGGTAAAACAAGAGATATTATTGCAGAAAAATCTAAAGTTGGTTCTGGAACTGTTGAAAGGGTTAGATTCATTCGAGATAATGCAGATGAAGAAACAAAAGTAGAATTAAGAAGTGGAAACAAAAAACTTTCAATTAATAAAGTTTATACTGATTTGAAGAAAAAAGAGCAAAGAAAAGAAGTAATCCAGAAATTTAAGGATGCCCCAAAATTAGGAAAATCTAAAAGGAAGTATTCTATAATATATGCAGACCCACCTTGGAAATATTTTGCTGGAGGTAATAAGAATCAATCTATTCATTATAAAGGAATGGAAATTGATGAAATAAAGAATCTTCCAGTAGATAAATTAGCAGATGAAGATTGTATGTTATTTTTATGGGTTACATTTCCAATCTTAAAAGATGTTTTTAGTATTATTGAATCTTGGGGATTTAACTATTCCACTTGTGGTTTTAATTGGGTTAAAAGAACTAAAACAGGAGAAAAGTGGCACTTTGGTTTAGGTAACTGGACAAGGTCAAATTCAGAATTATGTTTAATTGCAACTAGAGGAAAACCAATAAGGCAATCGGCTTCTGTTTCACAAATCATAGATACACCAGTTGAATCACATAGTAAAAAACCAGATATAGTAAAGGACAAAATTGTGGAGCTTGTTGGTGATTTACCTAGAATAGAACTGTTTGCCAGGAATAAGACTAAAGGGTGGGATGTTTGGGGGAATGAAGTAAAATGACTGATATTTATGGTTGTAAATGTATTGTTTGTGATAAGTGTGGTGGAGATTTTGAAGAAAAAGAATTATCTGAAAGTCATGATGTTCCTTGTTATATTTTTCCTGGAGCAGACAGAAAAGAAAAAAAACAACAAGCAGATAAATATGGTAGACATTATCTTTGTAAAAAGTGCCATGACATTTATGAAAAAATTGTATTTTCAGTAATGGTAAACGAAGCAGATTCTAAAACAAAAAAAAGAATGATAGTAGTTGCAATACAATTTGCTAAGAGGTGGTTCAATGAACAAAAAACAAATTAAACAATATTATAAACTACTTCGGCATGAAGAACAAACAGAACTTAGAGCTATCAATCAAGAAAAAAAACTAATTAAAACATTTCATATTAATAATGAAGAAGAATTATTAAAATTATGTGAGGAACATGAAAAAGATTTTAATTTATATTTAGGGGTTAATGAAAGAATTAAAAATGGAACTAAAAGAGAAGACATAAAAAATGTTAAAGTAATTCCAATAGATATCGATTGTGTTAATAAACCAGCAAATGATGTTGATATTGCTGAAGCAATGCAAGTTGCAATTAAAATAATAGAAGATGGAAAAGAACAGGGATTTAAAGAACCACCAATAATCTTTTCAGGTAATGGTTATCAAATTCTTTTTTGTGTTCCACAAATAGAAATAACAAAAGATAATATTGATGATATTGAAAGTAAGATACAAGAATTTGAAAATAGGTTAATTGAAAAATATTCTACTGAAAAAATAAGATTAGACCAAGTGGGTGATTTACCTAGAATTATGAGAATTGCTGGAACTTATAATCTAAAATCTAAAACGACTTCTATATTTATTAAAGATAACTTTGAAGAAGATAGTTTACTTAAAGAATATATATTGAATCTAAAGTTATCAAATAAAATTGTTATTGGTGGTTTAACTAATGAATTAAAAGATAAAATCAAAAACAATAAAGATATTCAATACCTTTTTAATGGTAAAGTAAAGGGATTTAATTCTAGAAGTGAAGCTGAATTAAGCTTAGTTTGTAGATTAGTTAGAGTTGGATTAAATAAAGAACAAATATTTAGAGTAATGGCTTCGTGTAAAATTGGAAAGTGGCAAGAAGCTAATATTAATTATAGAGAATTAAGTTATAAAAAAGCAATAGAATTAATTACAAAACAAAGATTGGAAACAATAGATAATCCAACATTAGATGATTTATATTTAGTATATAAAAAATGGTTATATTTAGAAGATACAAAGAGAATTGATATTGTTCTTGCAACATATCTTTCAAAATATTTAGAAGGAACTCCAATTTGGTTAATAATTGTTGGAAATTCTGGTGATGCTAAAACAGAACAAGTTTTAGCTTTAAAGAATTTAGATGATTTTCATATTGAACATAACTTAACTTCTAAAACACTTGTTTCTGGAAACCCAAAAGTTAATGATTTAGCTCCAGAACTTAGCGGAAAGGTTGTTGTTATTCCAGATATGGCACAAATACTTCAATTGCCACCACAAGAGAAAGGAGAGTTATGGGGACAACTTAGAGATTTATATGATGGATTTGCAGGTAAAAGTTCTGGAATGGGAAAGAGAGCAAGGTATGATGATTTAAGAATAACATTAATTGCTTGTTCTACACCAAAGATTGATGGACAAATATTAGTGCATCAAGATTTAGGAACAAGAGAATTAATTTATAGAACTGAAGAAACATTAGATCATGATAAATTAATGGAATTTGCTATGAGAAATGAAAGTCAAGAGAAAAAAATGAAGCAAGAGCTTAGAGATATAACAACTAATTTCATGAAAAATAAGAGAGTGGTTGAAATGGAACTAAATAAAGATGTTACAAGAAAATTAATGAATATTGCTAAATTTATTACTAAAGTAAGAGCTTCTGCTGAAATTGATTCTTATACAAATGAATTGAGAAATATAGTTTATCCTGAAAAACCAACAAGGATAGTAAAACAATTAAAAAGAATTTATATGTGTTTAATGAGTTTAGGAAAAGATTACTCACAAAAAAGAGCATTTGAGATATTATGGCACTTAGCTAAGAGTTGTGCTTTTCCAATTAGAATAAACATATTTGAGTTTTTTATTAGAGATTATTTAAACCAAAACAAAGAGATTTTGTATTCTACTTCAAATATTGCTAATACTTTACAAATTGGTAAGAAATCAGCACAAAGAGAATTAAATGTGTTATGGAATATGAGAATAGTAAATAAAAATGAGAAAGAAGAAGGAAATAGATGGCAACCAACAGATTACTGGCAAATTAACTTACAAAATGAATTTATTAATGATTATATAAATTTAATTAGGGGGTCGTCACTATAAATATATATAGATATAATATATAATGTATATACTATATATCTGGTGACGACCTAGAAGTTCGCACAATACAACAAAAAATGACAAAAAACAAATATAAATGTAATTTATGTAAGAAAACAATCAAAAAGAACCCAGCTTTATATGGTTGTAAAACCTATTGTTCAGATTGTTTTAATAAAATCAAAGAATATGGAAGTCTTGATAACTTAAAGAAAGAAAGGAAAGAAAAGATCAAGAAAATCAAAGAATTTTATAAAAATCAAAAGAAAGTGAAAAAGGAGATGGGATGGTAGAGTTACCTATCACTTTCTTCACTTTCAGCACACTTTTAGTAACTGGACTAGTAACTCTACTAATTTTAGCTATTTTGTTTGTCATAGCCCTTAAAAAGTAAATTAGGGGTATCTCAGGTATATTCACAACCATATTAACTCCCTTTACAATACTATACTATTTTGTTTATAGAATATCTTTTAGGTGGATAACTATAATATTGTCACTACCCAAAAAAGAAAACAAGGGTTTAAATACTTAAAGATATTAAAGATATTAAAGAAAGAGGAAGCGAGGATAATAAAATCCAAAGCTTCCCTTCATACTCAAAATGAAACAAAAAGAAAAACAACCAAAAGAAAAAACAATGATTGAAGTTTACAGAGATGATCATAAAAATATTATGTTATTTAAACTTCACACAAACGCAAAGAACGTTCCAGAAACAATAGCGTTGATAATTAAAAAGTTAAAAAAAGAGCTAAAATGAAACAATTAATAATCGCTGGGGATGTGAAAGATGTAAACCAGATAATCAAAAGATTATCTCTTTCATATCCTAATAAAACAGTTGAACAATATTTAGATTCAAGACACAAACAAAGGGAGGTATTAGTATAAATGGAAATAAGCTTAGATATTTTGATTGGTGGGTTTTTAGTTGGTTTAGTTGTTCTTATTGGTATTATGTATTTATTACTTGCAGGTAAAAAGAAAGGGAAAGCAAAACCAAAAGAAGATAAAGTAGAAGAAAAACCAATAGCTCAGGTTTATGGATATCCAACAGAAGACTCAAAACCAGTAAACCCTATTGTAGAAAATCCACTACCAATTAAATTAGAACCAGTTAAAGTAACAGATTTTGAAACATATTAACCTAAATAAAATCGGAGGTAAAAAATGGAAGACAAACAGAAAAAGATAAACGAGCAAGAAGCAGGACTTGATGCTTGGGATGAATACACTTCAGGTAGTTTCCTAAAAGCTATCAATGTAACATCTGAAGATCAATCATTTGAAGTTATTGAAATTTCAAATTATGTAGATGAAGCAGACAGTTCAAAGCGATTGAGATTAAAGTTAAAGAAAGAGAATTTAGAATTTGACTTTGATTTAAACAAAACAAACGCTGGAAAAGTAAAAGAGTTAGGCATTACAAGTCCAAAAGATTTGAAAGGCAAGAAAATTTACTTTAAAAAAGTGCTTGTTCGTAACCCAAAGACAGGAATGGAAGTTGAAGGGTTAAGAATTTACAAGGTGGAGTAATCCACCTCTCATATTCATAGATTAGTAGTAACCTCTTCTTATCTATGAAAGGGTGTTGTGGGAAATACAAAAATAACCATAGAGATAAGTTTTTTGTTTCACCTCCTTTTCAACCACAACACCCATCATACTCATAAAAATGGAAACAAAACAAATAGTAATAATATTTTGTATTGCTCTTATAATCATAGCTTTTATTCTATATATTTTTGTTTTTAAACCACAAATGCAAAATTATCTACTTCAACGAGATATTAAAGCACAACAACAAATAGTTAGTGCTATATTCAGAGAAGCAAGGGCAATGGGATCAGTGACACTTAAAACAGAAAATGATTCAATGAGGTTAATACTTTACAAAGAATGAAAAGAAATAAAGTAGCATTAATATCTTTTTATGATATAAATTCTTTTGCAGTTAGAACCTTACATTCTGTATTAAATAAAGAAAAGATTAAAGTAGATTCATTATTATTAAAATGAGATTAACTAAAAAAGTGTTTCAAACAAATGTAGAAGAAAGATGGAGAGAACCTATTTGGACAAGATTAAGAAGAGTTATTAGAAGAACTCTTTTATTAAGATATAATAGAAGATACGTTGATGAAAGTTTAGCTAAAAGAAAAGGTAAATGTTTATTGTGTGGTTGTTGTGGTGTAGTTGATGTTAAATGTGAGTATTTTAATCCAGAAACAAAGTTATGTATATTATGGAAAGAAAAAGGTAAAGAAGCATTACCTTTACACTGTAGAACATATCCTTTTGATGAAAAAGATAAAGTTTTATATTCAAAATTAAATTGTGGATTTTACTGGAAATGAAAAGTCAAGGAATAAGTAAAGTAACTACTTGGAATTTGAAACAAACACTAAAAATTCATGTTGAAGAAGATTTTAGTTATCAAGCAGGTAGAAAGTATTTAGATGAACTTGAAATGAGAGATGAAATTGAATATGTTTCAAAATATATTAGTGAAAATGCTTTAAGATGGAGTAGTTGGGGAAGGAGGCATAAATAATCATGGCAAATAAAATACAAATAAAAAATAGATACACAGAAGAAGTTATTTATGAATGTGAAGCAGAAAGTTTAAAAGAAGCTGTAGAAAAAGCTGTTAAAGAGAAAGCAGATTTGAGTGAAGCAAATTTGCGTGAAGCAGATTTGAGGGGAGCAGATTTGAGTAAAGCAGATTTGCGTGGAGCAAATTTGAGTGAAGCAGATTTGAGTGGAGCAAATTTGAGTGAAGCAAATTTGAGTGAAGCAAATTTGAGTGAAGCAGATTTGCGTGGAGCAAATTTGAGTGAAGCAGATTTGAGTGGAGCAAATTTGAGTGAAGCAGATTTGCGTGGAGCAGATTTGCGTGGAGCAAATTTGAGTGAAGCAGATTTGAGTGGAGCAAATTTGAGTGAAGCAAATTTGCGTGAAGCAGATTTGAGGGGAGCAGATTTGAGTAAAGCAGATTTGCGTGAAGCAGATTTGAGTGAAGCAGACATTAATGCAGTCTTTTATAAAACAAAAATAACTAAAAAACAAAAAACTTTAATAGATGAATCTGACCTTTTTGAAATTGTTGATGAAGATTCATCTTCTTCTAATTTATTAAATAGGAGGCATAAATGAGTTTGAATAATTCCTGTAATTCCTGTGATTCCTGTGATTCCTGTAAATTCTGTAATTCCTGTAATTCCTGTGATTCCTGTAAATTCTGTGATTCCTGTAAATTCTGTAATTCCTGTGATTTCTGTTATTTCTGTGATTCCTGTAAATTCTGTGATTCCTGTAAATTCTGTGATTCCTGTAAATTCTGTAATTCCTGTAAGAATTTAGTAAATGGGTTTATGTGTTTTAATTTAAGATTAAAGGAAAAAGATAGAACTAAGTATTGGATATTCAATAAAGAAGTTTCTAAAAATACTTGGGATAAAAGGCACTCAATAAAAGCAGGGGATAAATTAATATGAGTTTGAGTGATAAGAGACAACCAATTATAGCAAACTATGGAGATGTATCTAAAGTTGTAGCATACGATTATACAGAAGAAGATGTCAAAGAATTTATTAAGGAGTTGAAGGAAGTTTTAACTCCACAATTATTTCATGAGATTTATGAAAAACAAGCAAGAAAAAGTGGATGGGAAACACACAAAGATTGTAAGTTAAAACCTTTTGATGAACTCCCAGAAACAAATCAAGAAACTATGATTTATACTTTAAATGAAATACATAAAAGAATAGACAAACTCGCAGGAGATAAATTAATATGAGTTTAAGTGATAAAATAAATGAAAGTGCTATGTCAATGATAGATGGAGATTTTGTTTTAATGGTTAGAGATGTTAAAGAATTTATTAATGATTTAATTGATAAGGGAGAACCTATAACTATTGATGAAATTAAAGAACTTGCAGGGGATAAATTAATAAAATGAAATTTAAAGTAAGACTTTGGATAATTTATAAAGATTATAAAGAATTTACACCATATTCTAATCCTTATATTTTAGATGCTAATAAATTAGATGTAAGTGAGGAGGAATTAGCATTAAATATTCAAGAACAAATTTATGGAGTTAATGTGAACACAAAGAGTAGCAAGGGAGAACAAAATGAATGAAAAAATATTAAATGTTTTATTAAATGATATTATTATTTTAGAACCACCTAATGAATTAAGAGAACTTGAATATGATTTTTTTTATTTTTTGAATTTTGGGGTTGATAAACAAGGAGTAACAAAATGAATGATAATCAGCAAGAAAAAAAGGATAGGAGTTTGCTCTTGGGTAACTATCTGGAGTCACGAAATAAAAGCAGGGGAAGACAATTACAAGAGATTATGCCTGTGGATATGGATAATCACCTTGCTGTGATATTAATAGTGAGGTAGGAAAATGAAAAAGAATGAAGTTGTAAAATATATTAAGAAAAGAATTAAGGAAGTAAATAAAGAGTTTGATAGATATGATAAACAGTCAAAAGAAGATGAAGATAAATCAGGGAGAGAATATGGAGAATTTATGGCTTTTAGAATGTTATCTGTAATTGATGAATTAAAAGAGATATTAATATGGATTGAACAAATAAATTATAAAGAAAATGAGGTAGGGAAATGAAAATGGAAACACAAGAAAAACTATGCATAAAATTAGTAAATAAAAATTTAAGATTAGTTGAAGAAGGAAAACCATTAGAAGAATCTTTAGCTTTACTTAATCGTAGTTGTCAATTTAAAAAAAGATATAAAATATTGTTTGAATTAAAAAATGAAGATAAAATAATTAAAGAGGTTAAAGCTAAGAAAAAAGAATATCGTGAAAGACCAGAAGTTAAAGCTAAGAATAAAGAATATCGTGAAAGACCAGAAGTTAAAGCTAAGAATAAAGAATATCGTGAAAGACCAGAAGTTAAAGCTAAGAAAAAAGAATATCGTGAAAGACCAGAAGTTAAAGCTAAGAATAAAGAATATCGTGAAAGACCAGAAGTTAAAGCTAAGAAAAAAGAATATCGTGAAAGACCAGAAGTTAAAGCTAAGTATAAAGAATATCGTGAAAGACCAGAAGTTAAAGCTAAGAATAAAGAATATCGTGAAAGACCAGAAGCTAAAGCTAAGAAAAAAGAATATCGTGAAAGACCAGAAGTTAAAGCTAAGTATAAAGAATATCGTGAAAGACCAGAAGTTAAAGCTAAGAAAAAAGAATATTATCAGAAAAAATGTAAATTAATATTACACGAAAATGGAAAATGAATAAAATAACAATAAAAATAACAATTAATGAACAAGATTTAATTGAAGGACTTTTAAATATGTATTATTCTGGAGTTGAACTTAGTCAAATTCATTTAACATTAGGATTTTATGCTCTTGCTAATCGTTGGCATATTAGTAAATTAATTTATTATACAAATTTGTTTGAGGTAGGGGAATGATATTTGAAGAAGATTTTTTACTTTTTCTTGGTGGAGTTGTAATTGGTTTTGTAATTGGTTATCTTTTTAAAGAAAATATGGAAGATACTAAAGGTGAGGTAGGAAAATGAGTGAATTTTGGACTTGGGAGAAGTTTGTATCTTGGGAAAATTGTATAGAATCAAATAGATTATGTAATTTAGAGAATTGTCCAGATACTTTAAATTGTTGTGTAACTAATTGTATTGGTACGCCCACTATTAAAGGAATTATTCTTGGGCTATTCATAACAGCAATTGTTATGTTTATTCTTTTGTGGTTTAATGCTAAATTTCAAAAAGAACCAACAAAAAGCGAAACAAACAATGAATAAACTACACATAATCTTGGTTGTAAGAACTCGGAGGGAAACTAACTTACTTTCGCATACTAGGTAATAGACGAAAGGTTTAAATACCCTTTATACGTAATACTTTCGTGAAAAAAGAACACTAAATTTCGCAATAAACAAGATGGAAAAAGAAAACAAAAAAATAATTCGATTGAAAAATATTTATTTTTGTGTTATATTTCCAGCAATGATTGGAGGATTAATTGCAGTTGGATTTTATTATTTTGGTACACAATTAACTTTAGGATTTTATCCAGAAGCATTTATTTTATTTTTATCTGGAGCATCAGCTTGGATGATAGGTTCATTAGTTAGAGCAAGATTTAAATGGAGAAAATAAAAATGAAATGTGAATACAAAGATTTACCTAATTTTTATTTAAATAAAGAAGGAATGTGGGAAGTTTTTAATTATTCAAGAGTTTTAGTTTCAATACCAGAAACAGAGGAGGAAGTAATTGCTTTAGAAGAATGAAATACCAAACAAGAACAGGCAAAAGAAAACCAAAGAAACTTCCAATCTATTTTAGCGAGGAAGAATTTAATCAAGTGATTAACTTAGTTAAGAAACCTCACCACAAGTTAGCTTTCATATTAGGATTTCATTCTGGATTAAGAATTAGTGAGATTGTTAATTTAAGAAAAGAAGATATTGACATTAATTCTAAGAGAATATTTATCCGAGATGCAAAGGGCGGGAAGGATAGAGTTGTTTCTTTACCAAAAGGATTTCCACAAAAGTATATGAAAGAAATTCCAATGAAATTTAAAAATGAAAAATCAGGAATTAGGTCCTTACAAATTGCATTAAAGAATTATATTAGAAAAGCAAAGTTAACTAAAACTAATTTGCACTTCCATAGTTTACGACATGGGTTTGCAGTAAGGTGGATGGAAAAGAAATTACCAATTAATCAATTACAAGTTCTGTTAGGGCATGAGGACTTATCAACGACAGGAATTTATACAAAAGTTAGTCCTGTTGATGCACTTGAATCATACGAGGAGCTGTGGTGAAGATGGTAATGTCAGAACAGACTTATAAAGAATATCCTCATCACTTAGATAATCCTAAGAATATTAAACTGATAAAAGCATTACGAAGTTTATCTAAATCTAAAAAGAGATTAATTAAACAAAAATCATTAAGAATATGGGTTGAACAAAATCCTAAAGTTAATGTATTAAATTATCCATATTATAGATATAAAGATAGAGCTAAAATAAAAGAATTGAGGAAGGAGTTGTTTTGAAGATGAAATTACCAACAATACTTAAAGTGTTAGCTTTCTGGAGTTTTTGGAATATAGCACCGTTTGCAATAATTGGGGCGGGTTTTTCTGCTAGTTATATTTGTAAAGATTATGGTATTTGTCTGATTTATTTTCCACAACTAATTTTACTTAATGTTATAGCTGTAATTTTTGCGTTTATTCTTTGGATTTTACCAGATATCAAAAAGAAAACCGACAAAAAGCGAAAAAGCACTAAATAAAATTACATATAAAAACACATAAATAAACAACAAAATATCGCAAATTCATACTTACACGAAATAAATAAATGGTAAACTTAATACTTGAATTAACAAAACAAGCAGAAGAAATAACACCTGGAGAATATTGGGGAATTATATTATTCTTCTTTGGTTGTTTTATTCTTAGCTTTGTTGGGTATAGTTATTATAGGACTAAATATTTAAAGATGAAGAAGATGCTGAAAGGAGGGGAAAATGGAAATAATTAAATTTTATAAAAATAATATCTTAGGATTTTTAATTAGTGTAATGGTAGTTGTTTTAATTCAAAGTATTGTTTGGATTGCAACTGAACAAATGTATTTAATAAGTTTTATTTGTTTATTTGGATATTCTTTTATTGCTATGTTTATGTTTACAAATATAATATATTTTGTTTTAAAATAAAAAATGGAAAATAAAATAAACTATCAAGAACAATATGAAATAAATCTCAAGAAGTTGAAGGTATGGAGAACAATAGGAATAGTATTTATAATATTATTCTTATGTATTTTGTCTGTAGGAATCTGGGGATACAATATGGAAGTTGCTGAAGAGAAAAAAATATACACTTGTTACTATGACATTTGTGGAGGATATCCAGACGCTAAATTTGATGCAAGTATGAATGTTTGTTTTTGTTATGACTATGATTTGTTAGGTAATTTAGATATAGTTGAAACAGAATATATAGGGTAAGATGGAGTTTGTTCCACCTACCTATGAAGAATATATGAAAGCAAATTCATACGCTAGGTTTAGATACAAGTGGGGATTAGTTGTCACTGCCCTGTCACTACTTGCTATTATTATTTTGATTGTTTTTATACTACTATACTCCAATGAATTAAAGACACATCCTATAAGATATATGATGGACAAGTTTGATTTCACTGATTGTACTTGTGAAACTACTACTGGTGAGGTGTATCATATCAACGAAACAACTATTTCTTGGCGACAAAATCCTTTATTTAATGGATTAGGGTAGAATGTTACTCCTTTTTACTTATTATTTACAGACCTCGCATTACCTAGTAAAGTTAAAATGGAGTGTTATATGGGTTTAAACTTGTTTTAGTTGATTTTCTTAGGTATTTTGCGTGATTTTTGTGTTGGAAAGCCCTTACGGTCGATTCTAATCAAACATTGCCTTACTGCTTCACAAGATACGTTTCTGATTTTACTAATCTCTGTCTGATTATGCCCTTTCGAGTCTAATTCATATGTTTCTTGTTCAACATCTGTTAAGGTTTTCCTAGACATTTTAATTGCTTCTTTTGATTTCTTTTCCTCTAATTCTCTCACAAATCCTTCATTTAATTCACTAACAAACTTAAACTTCAGCTTTTCATACTCATTAATTAGATATTTGTTAGGTAATGTATAATTAAACCTTTTAACCTTCTTAACACTATTCAAATGTCTAATTCTAATATATTTTGGGTAGATTTTTCCACTTTGTTGATTAAGTTGATGAAAAAATGGTTTTATTTTACAAATCTTTGTATTATAATCAATCCCAGAAGTTATCATGTGTGAATGAAGTAAAAGTCGTGTTGATTTGTTAAGCATTGATAAAACTGGGAGGTTAATTAACAAAATTATGTTCATACTTCTAAAACTTTGTAAAACAAATGTAAATAATTTAGATACTCTGTTTTGAAAGTCTAAAGAGTTTAATAAAACTCCTCCTTCTTCTAATATAATCATCTCTCCTTTCCTTAACTTCTTAGAATTTAATAGGTTCATTACATCATCAATAGAAAAACAAATATGCTGAACTGGAAAGTCCTCATTAAACTGAAACCTATACCATAATTCTGCAACCCTTAAACAAGTATAACTTTTTCCAGAATTATGAGATAAGATTCCATTATCTAAAATAAAGTTATGATATTTTGGAGTATTCAAATCATAGGTTTGAATTTTTCCAATACTTTTTATTGACTTAATCTTTGTTGTGTACATTTTAAATACCCATATTTATTTATTAAAAAGCTACTTAAAACTTGCTCCCAATATTCTCTGTTAAAATTAGTTTTAGTATGACAACTTGGACATAAAGTTATACAATTAGTTTCATTAGAATTAGTTTTATTATAATCAATGTGATGAACATGTAAACTATTTTCTTCATTACAAATTTGGCAACAAAAATTATCTCTTACTTTAATTTGTTCTTTGAATCTCTTATTAAAATTAAAGTCATAAGGTTCAAAACTTATTCCCCCCAACCAAGCATGAGCTTTATTCCCTCTTGTAGATTTGATTATACTTTTTATTGTTTCTTCTGTATGATGTTTACCTAACATTCCTTTAGGGTGTTCTTTAAATTCCCATTGTTTAATTCCTTTATTCCAAGAGCTGTTTGTTTCATAATATTTATTTATACTTTGTCTTGCTTTCTCTTTAGTTATTTTATTTTTCATAGGATTATTTTTTGAATCAAAGGCATTTTGTATCCATTGTAATTCATCTTTTCTTTTAAGAGATAATCTATTTGCTCTATGCATAATTGCTAACCAAGTCTTTCTTAAAGGTAGTAATTCCACTAAATCTTTTTTAGGCATATCATAATAAAATTGTCTTAATAAATTATCTTCCCATTCAAACCAATTCTTTTTAGCTTTAACTTTATTTTTAATTGAACAAGTTTTACATAATACTTTATTAAATCCTTTACCTTTTTTTTCTTGATAAAATAAAGTATTACATTTTTTACATATCTCTTTTGGATTAAATAATTTATCTCTTTTCTTTTGTTCTCTTATTTTAGCTTTATTAAAATGATTTTCTGAATAATTTTTAGGATAAGCTCTTAAATTATTACCCACTTTTAAATTAGAAACAATTTCTTCAACAAACTTTACTCCTTCTCGTTTAAAAAATTTATGGTCTTTTGTTACAATTACTTTTCTACCATCTTCAAATTCTATTTCAAATACATCTTTAATTCCACTATCAATAATTTCTGATTTACTTTTAATAGGATAATATCCTCCACTTGTATATGGTGGTTTAGTAATTGAAAAAGTATCAACAAAATTCTTACCAGATTTATATAATTCTCCAAGTGATTTTGTTTGTCCCTTTAAGATAACATCTTTAGATAAACATCCTGTCCCACCAGTAACAGCAGCTAAACAATTCTGATTTCTTTTTATTGTTCTATTCTTAAAAAATCTATTAAGTACTTCACCTTCAGATATATTCATCTCTGTAAGTTTTAAAAGTCCACCACCCATTTTATGCCTCAAAATCCTCTGTTCCATAGAAATCTCTTCTTTGAGTTAACTCACCTAGTAAGGCAAATATCTCTCGGTAAACTTCTATTTCTATATCTTTATATTCTTGTAAAAATGGAAGTTTCAAGTGTAAATAGTTTTTCATAACTGGTGTTTTATTATCTTTAACAAATCCAGCTCTATCCATTTTATTTAAACTACACCAATAATTCCATTGTTCCTTTAATATTTCTTTTTTAATTGGTTTTAATAATTCTCTTAAGTCATTAATTTTAGTAATTGATTCTTTATCATAATCACATTTCATAACAGCTTCTGCCATTTTAATTGCTTCGACAAATGCTTCTCTTGTATCTTCTTTATAAATAATCTTTGTTGTCTTTCTTTGTGTATCATATTCAGTTTCATTAATACCACTAGCTAACTCATGCCCACCAAGTTCAATTACTCTTGACATTGATTTCATTACTAAAACTTGATGTGAGAAAGAACCATCAGAATTAGCTTTATAATTTTCAACACTACCTAGTTCAAATTCAGAATTATCATCATTCTTATTATTTATAAACCCCATCTAATTTACCCTCTCCCAAATAATTTATCTGTCCAACCACGTTTACCTGAATCTTCTGTTCCACCATAACCCATTCTATCATTCAAATTTAAACTCTTAAATATTCTTTTACTCTCACTTCCTAATAATGAACGACTAAATACTAAGTAACAAACTTTGTAAATCATATTACTAACTAAAGTCATCTTAGCTGAATCTGGTGTTCCTTTGTTTTCATATATATTTTGTTTGTACTTTTCTCCTGGTGGAACGAAACCAAACTCTTCTAAGTTAACTACAAACATTTTAGTTATAGTTTCAATAACACTTTCCATCATATAAGATAACCTTTTCTCGTCGAGGTTTGCCATTGTTGTATTGTTAGTTAAGATACCTGTAAGATAACTTACAACTGAACCTCGACATGAATCATTAACTAATGATTTACCAGAAGCATTCATAACCCAAGCTCCCTCTTCTTTATTCCACTGCTCACCTTTAAGTGCATGGTTAAGATTATCAATAATAGTTTTAGGATCTATTTGTCCAACAATGTTTTTAACATCATCTTCTATGTTACCATAAGAAGGAAGTGTTGGTTGTTCTTGGCCTTCATAGTATTCAGGAATATTGTTTTCATTAACTTCCATTTATCCTCCTGGAGTTATCACTGGTGCAGCTGTTCCTTTCAAAACGTCAGCTACTTCTTTTAATCCTGTGACAACATCTTTCATACCAATCCAATTAATATACATTATAATAAATAGAATTAAAATGAAGGTTAATAAAGATATTAATACTTGATACTTTTCCCATACTGATGAGAAGGTAAATCTTTTCTTAGCTGTTTCTGAATTATCACAATTCCAAGCAGTTGCAGATTGGTTAATAGCTTTTAGTTTAAGTATTGCAACGTGCTTTTCTCCATCAAAAGTATCTACATAAGCAAGTTCGTTAGGCATCACTGGTTCATAATC